>Ga0193747_1000014_pt1 | contig 146377 bp, 115 predicted proteins | sample L1m2metaG_FD_143048 | JGI IMG/M metagenome (GOLD analysis project Ga0193747, IMG submission 143048) | Soil microbial communities from a riparian zone of the East river system, Colorado, United States - L1m2 | ecosystem: Environmental > Terrestrial > Soil > Riparian zone | place: USA: East... | reverse complement strand
GAAGTACGAAAAAGGCGAAAAGATATCGGCTCAGGAAATGAAACACCTTGCGCTGACCAGGCACAAGACGCAATCGAAGTGGAACTACACGCTGCGGCCAATGTAAAACTATTTCTGCGCAGTTCCTAAGGATCGGGTTCGTTCCATTCAGCCCTCTCGGCAGGCGCTTCCTCACTGGCAAAATCACCGAAGATACCAAGTTCGATAGCACCGATTTCCGTAACGTCGTCCCTCGCTTCACTCCAGAAAACCGCAAAGCGAATCAGGCGTTGGTGGATCTGCTGGGCAGAATCGCGGAACAGAAGAAGGCGACACCGGCGCAGATCGCGCTGGCGTGGCTGCTTGCGCAGAAGCCGTGGATTGTTCCGATCCCGGGCACGACCAAGTTGTCTCGCCTCGACGAGAACAATGGCTCGCTCGCAATCAAACTCACATCAGACGACTTGCGCGAAATCGACAGTGCGGCCTCGAAAATCACGGTCCAGGGTGATCGTTATCCGGAACACCTGCTGCGGATGAGTGGTCGGTGATCGGCCAAAGCATGATGGCGACGCCTTCAGTCCTCAGTGGGAGGATAACTTCCGAATTGTCGTGCCGGCAAATCGGAAGTTACGATCGGACCGAGCGGCGTACGACACGGGTTCGCTATACTCTCCAGCGTGAACCATTCGCCGATTCTTCTCGGAACTTCATCATTCACAGCCACAGGATGGCAGCGATCCTTCTACCCGAAGGGTTTGCGACCCGGCGACTACCTCAGTTACTACGCCCAGCATTTTGACACCGTAGAGATCGACTCAACTTTCTATGCAACTCCGAACGTGAGTGTGGTGCGGTCCTGGAATGCCAAAACCCCGGAAGGATTTCTTTTTGCGGCCAAAGTACCACAGTTATGTGGAGATGAGAATTATGTGGCAAAACGATGGGAAAGGCAGTGTTTCCGAACTGTTTTGGACTTCGTGGGCCACATAACGGGACTTGAGTCAGAACACCGACACCATTTGACCCCAAACGACGGAGGCAGTTTCAAGGAAGTTCTAGGCCGCCGCCTCTCAATTCCGGCGTTACTACAACCTTGTCGACGGCTTGTCCCACGTTTATTACTCGAATCACGAGGTCGTAGGCACGACCCAGATAAACTTGAACAAAATTACACCGGTGATGCCAGTAAGCTGCATCCCCACCGAAGGTGAGTACCCAGTTTTCCTCTCCGTTGGATGGTGCGGGACTACCCTCAGCGTGACAGGCAAGATGCCCTTTGTCATCGGTCAGCACCGCTTCGATATTCACTTTCAGATTCGTCAGCGGCGCACTGTCTGCCCACGTGTCGACTCGTATGTCTTTCACGTAAAGCATCAAAGTCATTTCTTCGTTAGGCAGGCCTCGAAAGTGGAAATGATATTCGCCAGTCTGGCTAAGCTGAATGTCGGAGAAAGTGACAAAGTAACGGGGATAGCTAAAGAAGCCCCTGTCCGAAAATTTACCATCACCATGATAGCGAAGAGAAACCCATGGACTCCACGCGCCGAGAGCCAACAATGCGAGAACGGCGATGACAATTGTTAAGAGCAGCTTCTTTCGCGACACGAAGAACATCTTAGTGCGACCGGACCGCCGCAGCAATTCAAATACCTGATTTGTTGCGTAACCGGATTTTGCACGCGTACGCGATCGCTCCTCGCAAGCGAACCGCAACACATGGTTAGTCCCTTACAAGCTGCGAAGGAACTGCATCAGGTTGGGATCATCACGCCATTTCAATTTGGGATTGGCGGGTCCGATTCCCGGATCGCAGGCGGCCAGCGCTTTGGCCTTCATTGCGAGGTCAGTTTCAGCATAGCGTAAATGTGCTGCAGCACATTTTCTCTATCTTCACGCCAGCATGGCGATGAAGGAGAAGGCACTTGCCAAGGCCACTTCCAGCAAAACGCGAAATGGCCGTTATCGACCCAACGACCGCTTGCTGGCGTTCCTGAAGAGCTTTTAAATTAGGGATAATGTCGGTCCCGGGAGGTAGCGGCGCAAGTAGGTGTTGGCTTACCTTTCCAAACGCAGCGCGTAGCCCTTGGGAAGCGTCGCACTCTCCGGGCGAATGGCATCGTTTTCGACGGGAATGCGAAGCTCGACCCCGTCTTGGTATTTCAGGACAATTAGAAAACTCCTCGGTGAACCTCTTAAGTCGAGAGACTTCTCAAGCTGTTCATTGGTGGCTACATACATTTGAGGAGCGTCGTAATACTCACGTGCGGAGACGAGTGAGAAACGCTGAGCCACTCTCTTGTCGGTCCCGTATTGCAACTGAGGAGGTTGGTCGAATTTGTTCCTATCTGCGTATCCTAATGCTACGTATCGCCATGCCTGCGGACCATCTCCATCCCCCCACACTTTCAGCAAATCCGAGTTGGAAACGTATAGCTTCTTTGCCGGCAGGACGTTGTAATAAGAATAGGCAGTGGGGATGTCGCAGCATCCCCACGCTGTCACGCGGAAGAAACGACCTTCCACATCTCCTTCGTTGCCGGTTTCCTGGAATGTCCACCTTAGCTCACGCTCACCGTCGCGCTTGACCGTCCAAGCCTTGACCGTGGCATTTCCTTGCACCCCTTCTCTGCCGTCAGTGCGTTCATTTCGATAGGCTTCTTCCAAGAGCAATACCGCTTCGTAATTCCCCGTGTCGCCCAGTACTTCCGCGAAGCGAAACGAGCGATTCTCAGTGACATAGGTCCATGCGTCTTTGCCCCGCACTACGTATGCCGACGACTCCGCTCGATACGATGGCACAGTCTTCTTTTCCGTGCGAAGGTGAGTATTCTGCAGGCCGAAGAGAACTGCGACCAAAACGATGGCGACCATCTTCACGAGGGGGTCCTCCCGCAGTATCCATTTCCAACGCAGACGAAAATGCGCGGGAAGAGAAATCATACCCTCGGAAGGCGTCTCCAGTACGAGTCGAGTTTGTTAAAGCCCGTGTTCACAAAAACAAGGGCCCAAACACGGCTTAATTGGAAAGTGGACGCCGGCCTTCGCGGGATTATGCCGACTTAATCAAGCATCAGCGTGCGAGGAAAGGCAGGAATGCAGGGGAAACGATGTTGGCCGCGCGACTCAATTCGGCATAATTCGGAAGGCGGCATTATACGCGGGACATGGGCCGGCGACTGTCGAGGTGTTCCGCAGCCTTTGGGGCATGGAAGCGCCGCGCGTGGTTCAGCGTCCGCGGCAAACCGCACAGCAATCCTTGCTGGTTGATTAGCGTTAGCTATCGCTGCTTCGAGCTGAGCGCCTACGAGAATTCAGCGCGCCGATTGAGATCGTGATTGCAATTAGGAGCCATGACGCTGGAGGAACAACAACGAATACGAAGGCGGTCTTCGTCCTGGGAGGCCCCAAGGCAACATCTACGTAGATGGCCAAAGAGGTCACCGTGAGAACCAGCACCACGCCATAGAGCATCGCACGGGTAAGGACGGACCAATCCTTGGAAACAATAATTGCGAATAGGAGGGCCACAAACGGGGAGAGCACCCAGATCGCAAACAGTATGAGTGGGACACGAGAAGGATTCCGATGACCTGCACGGAGCATGAAATCGATTGAGCCCGCAGCCCCAGCGGGCAGCGCGATTAAGGCCGCTGTCCGTAGGACACTGAGACTGCGAAGCTTGCTTGTCTCTCTCATTGGGGCCCCGATTGGCCCCGATTGTTCTTCATGCATAATACGGCGAGGAGATTAAAGCTAGACCCTCTGAATTTTGCCGAATAAAAAAGATCCCGCGGCCGTCAAGCTTGGGCGGAAGGGTGGGAAGGAGATTGGGGACTCCGAAAACTGACGACAATTTGAAATTAGAAGCGGGCATTTGGAAAATTAAGTGAAGAGAAAAGTGGAGTGAAAGGCCAGTCCTGGCCAGCACGAATCTCAGACGAATCATCTGGTTGCGTAGAGTCTGCGACGTACAAGTTCTTACAGGACATCCGTAAGCACAAGCGAAAAAAACCAAAGAATTCTTCAAAAAGTGCGAGCACTTTTTCTTTGAGCACTTCCACGGAATTTTTGGCTATAGGTAATAGTAGAAGACAGCTCTCGCTGGACTCCTCGCCCTCGTAGAGGACACCGACTCAGCTTACAACATTCGCAACTCTGCCACCGGCGATTGGGCGCACTTGTGTGGACGCCGAACGACAGGATCCGTGCGGTAGCTTCGGGTCAAGTCCTTTCTTAGGAGCGACTTGTAGGCCACCACCACCGCTACGATCGAGCCGCCTGGTCCGGCCCGACTCTTCGCCCGTCCTTATATATATGCGGGCCGCACGCGCACACGGATTCCTGCCCTCCAAAGTCTCCGTGCGCGGTGGAGGCAATGAATTGTATTCGGGCCTTCTCTCCCGAGAAACCGTGCCATTTTTCGTCCCAGCTACTGTTTTGGCAAGGGACGGCTGCTTTCTGGCTAGCTGCCGTTTCTGCCCAAAATCCACATCAGAAAAAATAATTTGCGGAAGGCGAAAGATCAGAACAAGTTTTTGCCCATTAGTAATAGTAGAGGGCCATTCTCGCTGGACACCTCGCTCCGGTAGAGCACACCGACTCAGGAACAGATCTCCGCGATTCATCCGAGCTCGCTGACGACATTCAGGACTCTGCCGCCGGCGATTTTGCACTCGTGTGGCTCCAGGGGCTGCTAGGCCACCTCGGCCCAACCTCAACGCGCTACATTCGACTTTTCCTCCGACTCTGGCCCTCTTTTGCGCCACAGTCTTGTCCATCGGCGGTCGCCACCGGAACAAACGGCACGCTTCTGGAGAGCCTTCGCTGACTGCCCTGCTCCCATGCCTTAGGGAGTGTCGGGGAAAGGCTCTTGAAGTTTCCAAGTGAAAGGAGCCAAGAATGATCGCAAACGCCCTTTTCATCACCATCGCCCTCCTGCCAGCCCTGGTTTTCTGGCTCATGGGTGAACTGAAATTCTTCATCCCTTACAAGCTCGTTCTTTGGCGCGAATATGCGACACCCAGCCTACCTACGTCGTTCACCTGACCGAGATCGAGGGGCAGGGAGGTAGAAATCTCCGCGTAGTTCTCGACTACGAGATGAAGAAGCGCCTCTGCCGCGATCTCGCGAAGCTCGGTCCTGGCCGGGCTTCTTCCAAGAACAAACATCTCTTTGCCGAACGTCATGGGCTTCGGGTGGTTCGAGGAAAGATTCCAGTTCCCGACATTCGGATCGAATACGAAGCACGCGCCGGCGAGAGGGCTCCTGTGGCCTCGAACTCGCCACCGGTCACTACCGAGGGAGAAATCTGGCGGAAAAAGTCCGCGCCGGACTCTCCATCTACGCCCACGGGAGGATGCTTCGAAGCTCCGGCGGGTGCTGGATCAGTGTGAATTGACGGCGGAGATCTTGTCGCTATGAACTTTCCCGCAGATCACATCGAGCGGATCAAGGAATTCGGTTACACCGAATCAGAGGCCCGTTTTCTCTATATCGTTGCGGTCCACTCGGGTTACTTCACCTTGGGACAGTTCCGCAACTTCACCGGCACTGCGTACGGAAAAAGGCCTACATCTTTCGCGCAGAAAGTCCTCAAGCGCGGTCACGCCGCGATCCGGGATTACATGCGCAGGGGCTCCATCTTTCATCTGTTTTCCCGCACCATCTACGGACAGATCGACAAGGACAACCTCCGCAACCGCAAACGGCACACCTTCGATTTCATGCGTTCCCGGCTCGTGCTTTTGGACTTCATTCTGGCCAACCAGGATTTGAACTACTTCGAAACGGAGCAAGATAAGGTCGGTTTCTTTTGTGATGAACTGGGAGTCCCCAAGGACTCTCTGCCAGCCAAGGTCTACGAGGGCAGCCCCGATAGCAAGCCGACCCTCCGCTATTTCGTCGACAAGTTTCCCCTGTTTCTTTCTTCCCCTTTCCCAGGTGCTCCTCCTGTGGTCACTTTGACTTACGTGGATTCCGGCTTTGAAACATCGTCCCATTTCGTTTCGCATCTCGGGGCTTACCAGGGGCTCTTCCGGCAGCTCAAGAGTTTCCGCTTCCTCTATATCGCTGCGAAGGACGCCTATTTTCAAAGGGCTGAGGAGCGTTTCCGTTCCCTGGTAAAGAGGCCCCTCGAATCCGACGTCTCGGGCGAGATCCTCCGCTACTTCCACGTGCGCAGGAAGTGGGAGCGCCACGAGTATGTCGTGCCCGTTACAGTGGACTTTGAATTCCTCAATGAGGCGCGGCGTCGCTTCCATGGTGACCGCTTCGAACACCTCTATCATGCCTGGAGCAACGGGACGATCACGGAGCGTGACTTACGGTTGGAGTTTTCGCAACTCAAGCCCGACCGGCTCGTATTTTTCGGGACGTTTCTGGTCCAGGAACACCGTTCACCAGTAGCGGAGATCAATCGCCGCGGTGACGGGTGCGTGAAAGACACACGTAACCCTCCCCGTCACCGTTCGCGTCACCCCCGGTGTGACGCGAAGTTGTTGGGAGCATAGAGGTTGCGCATGGCGCGACGATCAATTTGGACGCGGTCAAAACCCCGGAATGGGCTGGAGGGAGGGACCCCACTTTTGGGAGCCTTTGGCTGCCCAAAAGAATCGTGGGGTCGCTCCAGCCCCGCAAACAGGGAAGTGCTCTGTTTGCGAAGTGTTTTGCCTGTGTCCAGTGAAGAGAAAGAGGAGAAGAGGGAGGAAACACATGTCGATCATCAACAAGCCCCCGCAGCACGTGAAGCGCGAGTACGAGTTGGAAGAGCCTGTCGCTCTCGTGGTCGAGAAGTACGCCACGTTTATCGACAGCACCCCGGACCACGTCGTTAATTCAGCCCTGAAGATTGTGCTGTGGAGAGACAGGCACTTCATGAACTGGAGAAAGCAGCAACAACAGGCCGCGCGAAAAGATGCCCCCACCACCGCCACGCAAAAAGCACAGGGAAAAGCATGATGCAAAGAATCCTCAACTCCAAGAACCTCGTCGCACTCGTCTTGGCGGCGGCCACGGGTATGACCCTCTATTTTCGGGTGCCTTTTCCGGAGGGCAATACCTTCCTACTAATTATGGCTCTGCGGTCGCCGTCTGCTTTTGAGGTCCTGAAGTACTCGTACACTTTGTTCCTATTCTCGACCCCATATATTGGCTATTCCGTTGTGCTCTCCGGCTTGCACATCTTTGCGCTCAAGGCGAAGCAACGAATTCGAGCCGGCCGATTGCCCCTCTTTCCCGACCCCCGGAAAAGAGACGATCTTTTCCTGGTCGTCGGAGAGGTTCACAATCCCCGGAAACAAGTGCCCGCCGAGAACCCCCAGTGGCTCGTGATCCCTGAGAGGGGCTTGTTCACCGGCGTTGCCATCCTCGGCGCAATCGGGTCAGGAAAAACGAGCTGCTGCATGTATCCGTTCGCGGAGCAGATTCTGGCCTACCGCTCGGGCGACACAGAAAAGAGGATAAATTCCAAGTAGTTTGGAAAGCGGAAGGAATGACCATCGAGGAGGCTGAGGCCCTAATCCAGGCGATGGTTAGAGAATTCGACGGTGACCCGGCAGCAACGGATTCAACACGTGTGTTGCGCCTTCCCGGATTTGCCAATAAAAAGTACGCAACAGATTTCTATGTGCAGGCCCGCACCGAATCAACCCAGACTTATCACCTCCGCGATTTCAAGCTCCAGATCGACTCGCAGGATGCTCCCCGGAATCAGCAGGAACAAGCTGCGCGGAGACCATTGACCCAGACCAAGTCCTTGAGCCAATCCGAGCACGATTGGGCGTACGCAAAGCGTGCCTTGGCGCGCGGCGACGACCCCGAAGAAGTCATTGGCCGCATTGCCGACTATCGCGCCGAAGAAAAGCACCCAAACTACGCCCGTTACACCGTCGAAAAAGCACGAGCCGCTCTCAACTCGACGCGGACAGATGTTCAATCTCAGCCAGAAGCCTCAGGTCATTCCGCTCCGGTCCGCGAGTGAGGCCAAGGGCTGACGCATTAGAGAGGACATCGGTCCTGTCAAACAACGCGAGATGAACGTTGCCTGATTCTGCTACACTCCCCATGATTGTGGCGTCGCGTCGGAGAGGTAAATCTCTGATGAGACGTGCATACCAGAAAGGCTATGTCTTTCAAAAGGGAAGAAAGCGTTCTGATGCGTGGCAACCGGAGGAGCCGGCTTTTGTACAGTTCTGGCGGGACGTACCGGGGCAGGACCAACCAACGAAGGAGGCAGTGCATCTTGGGCTCTGCCGCACACGCACCATCGCAGAACGGGCAGCCGCCGAGAAGCTGGAACAGCTCGGCATCAATTCCACGCAGACGTTTATCGAAGCCACGACGAACATCACTTTTAATGAGCAGGCCGAAATCTGGCTCAAAGAGTGCGCCAACCGCAAAAAGCGCCCGCTTGAACAAACCACCCTCGACACCCGTCGATATGCGCTCGACAAGTGGATGTATCCCTTCTTCGGGGACAAGTTGCTCGCCAATATTCACAACGCGGCCATGAAGGAATTCGTTAACCACATTGCGGACCTGTCGCCTGCCACCATTCGCGATTACCGTGAACATTGCGAAGTCGGTGGTAGCGTCGGCACGCGACGCGGAAGGCAAGGTGCTGTTTCCGCGTGAGTGGGACGATGACTTCCTCGACGCCCCAGAAATCGACGAGCAAAAGCAGCCGACCGTGGACAGGGAAGAAATGGAAGCGATTCTGCGAGAATCGCAAGAACCTTACCTCACGTTGTACTCGCTACTCGCGGGTTGTGGTCCGATGCGGCCCGGAGAAGCACTCGGTCTTGACATTCGCGCCATCCATCCCGACTTCCGAACTCTGGACATTGTCCAGAAAGCCAAGCGCGGCGAGCTTCAGGACTACATGAAAACAAAAAACGCCGACAGCAAACACGGGCGTGTGGTGGACTTGCCCGTGGCACTGGCCACCCTGCTGCGCGAGTTTGTAGGCGCGCGACGCAGTGGTTTGGTGTTTTGCAAACACGACGGCTCCCAACTCATGCAGCGGGATATCTTGAAATACAGCCTGCACCCCATCCTGAAAAAACTCGCACTCGAACAGGGCGGGCTCAACATTTTTCGGCGCTTTCGCATTACCGCGATGGAGACAGCTGAGGTTCCGCAAGCGCTACAGCACACCTGGTCTGGACACGCCAGAACCCACGTGTCCGAGGTTTACAAAAAGCTTCTGAAGCAGCGCGAATGGAGATTAGGATGGGCAGAGAGAGCAGGCATGGGATTTTCGCTTCCAGAACGCAAAAATCCGAGAAATGCCCAACTCGCCCAACTGATCGAATTTCGCAGGATTGGGTAAGTTGTTGAGCTTGGAGAAGATGTTGGTGGACGAGAGGGGATTCGAACCCCCGGCCTCCTCGTTGCGAACGAGGCGCTCTCCCAGCTGAGCTACTCGCCCACGAGCAGCAAATCGATTTTAACAAAGGCGCAGGTGCTTGCCAACACGCGTCGCACTGCTCGTAAACACGTAGGGGCGCAGCATGCTGCGCCCCTAAAACCGAAAACGTAACTCCGCGAGTGGCCGTTACGGCTGCTCGACCGGCTCGCCTGCGCGCTGGGCTACGATCTTCTTGGCATTCTGGTACAGCGCCCGCGCCTGCGGAATCGCTTCCACGGCCTTCTGCACTTGTGGGTCGGCTTCGAGCAGTACCTTGAACCCCTCCTGCTGTCCGAAGCTGGACATAAACACTTCCTGCTTGATCTTCCGCTTGATCCAGTCGAGGCCCTCGGCCATCTCGGGCTCCGTATACCGGACGTTGTGCTTGCTCAGATACTCGCGGAACGTTCTCATCAGGTTGTCGTCCGCCTCAAAATCTTTATTGATCGCGGGCTTGCTGCCGAGAAAATAGCGTGTAAACCCGCCCACGCCGGTTTCGGCGGGGAAGAACACGTCGTCGCGGTAGAGCAACTGTTCGAACTTGGTCAGCTTTGGCGCAGGCACGGCAATATCCGGTGTGATGCCGCCTCCGCCCGTCACCTGTCGCCCGCTATCCGTAAGCTTCACTTCCGTTGGATGATCGGGCACTTTGCGTTCATAGTGGTATTCATAGAGCGAAACCGACTTGTAGTCCCGCTGAATCAGCCGTCCGCTCGGCGTGTAGTACCGCGCGGTCGTCAGCGCCAGTCCGGTGTTCTCGCTTAGCGGTGTCACCGTCTGCACCAGGCCTTTGCCAAACGTCGTTTCGCCCACAATCAACCCGCGGTCGTGGTCCTGCACCGCGCCGGAAACAATTTCCGTCGCCGACGCCGAGTTGTTGTTAACCAGGATCACCAGCGGCACGGTCACGCCCTGGTTGCCGCGCACAGCGTAATACCGCCGCTCCGGCGATGTCCGCCCATGGTGAGAAACGATCAGCTGGTTCTTGTCCAGGAACATGTCGCCCACAGCGACCGCCTCATTCAGCAGGCCGCCCGGGTTGCCGCGCATGTCCAGAATAAGGCCATCCAGAGAAGACGCATTCAGCCGTCTCAGCGCATCTGCAATTTCGTGATCCGTAGTTTCGTTAAACCCCGACAGCCGGATATACCCAACGCCGGGCTTGAGCATGAACGTGATATCCACGGAATGCCGCGGGATCTCGTCGCGCGTCACCGTGAAAACGAGTTGTTCGGCGTAACCTTCGCGCGAAACCGTAATCTTGACGACCGTGCCCTTTGGCCCCTTCAGCAGGTCCGCTACTTCGCTGGTGGTCAGTCCGTCCGTGGATTTGTCGTCGACCTTGACGATTACGTCGCCCGGCCGGATTCCCGCGTTGTACGCCGGCGCCCCCACGTACGGCGCCATCACCACGGTGTGATTCTCGCGAGGGGCGACCACCATGCCTACGCCGTAGTACTTCCCGCGCTGATCCTCGCGGAGCAAGGCAAATTGCTTGGCATCGAAGAAACTCGAATGGGGATCTAGCATGCGCAACATGCCAGGTATGGCGCCCTGATAAACGGCCTTATCTACATCGACCGTGTCGGCATAGTTGTTCTGCACTACGTTCAGGACTCGGGTGAAGTCCCGCACGGCCGTTTGATAATCATCCGCCGAAGCGGTCGTGGCTCGCACGTTGGGGCCGTAGATTCCCCCCAATACGGCGGATATCAGCAGCACAGCTACAACAACTACAAGTCCGCGACGCTCTGAATTCATCGTTTCCTCGCGTGACAGCTCAAACCCAAATTATAACACACCTTACAAGCCGTAAACTCCGGTTTGACAGCGGCTGACACCCTTTCTATGATGCCAATGGACCCTTTAGACGGCTCCCAAACGCAATGTTGAGCATTCCTCACATGATTGTGGTGTTTATCGTGGTTCTGGTTGTTTTCGGGCCACAGAAGCTGCCGGAGCTCGCCCGCGGTCTGGGCAAGCTCATGGCCGAGTTTCGCAAGGCCTCCACGGACTTTAAGAGCGCGTTTGAAGAGGAAATGCGCGACATGGAGCGCCAGGCCCTCCAGGCCGAACGCAAAAAGGCCGCCGAAGAGGTTGCCGCTTCCGCCGCCGAGCCCAGCCCGCCCCTCGCGCCAGCCGGGTCCGTTGAGGCAGAAACATCCTCAGGCGAGGTTCATACAGAAACGCGCACAGCTGAAGATCTAGAGATCTCGCCGGTCGTCGAATCGGTTCCACGCAATTCGGAAGAGCGTGGCGAAACCAAGACCGAAGCCGCGGCGGTGACAAATTCCCAAGAAACTCCGCATGACAACCAGCATCCGGCCTGAATCCATGCCAGAGCCCGAATCCAATTCGCAGATCACAACGCCGGCCGAAGAGCCTGCCGGAGCGATGACCTTTTTCGAGCACCTCAGCGAGCTTCGCAAGCGCATTATTTATTCGCTCTATGCCATCGGCATCGGCGCTTTCATCGGCGTGTACGTTTCGAAGTACATCATCAACTGGATCATAAGGCCGATCATCAAGGCGCTGACGGAAGCACGCCTTGATCCCACGCTGGTCTATACGCATCCAGCTGGCTACTTGAACACTTACATCACGCTCGGCGTCTACATCGGGATTGTCCTTGCCTCACCCGTCGTTCTCTACCAGATTTGGCTTTTCGTCGCTCCCGCCTTGTACAAGCATGAGCGTAGTGCGATTACTGGATTTCTTTTCTCGACTGTGTTTCTGTTTCTCTCAGGGATCGCCTTCGGTTACTTCGTCACCTTGCCGTATATCTTGCGATTCCTGGTGAGTTTTCAAGGCCCCATTAGTTCGATCAAGCCCATGATCACCGTCAACGAGTATTTCGACTTAACGCTGATGGTGCTACTTGGGCTCGGGTTGGTGTTCGAACTGCCGATCCTGATTTTCTTTTTGTCGCTCTTTGGGATCGTCACGCCAAAATTTCTCTGGAAGAATTTCCGATACGCCATTCTGGTGATTGCGATCGTGGCCGCCATCGTGACGCCCACTCCCGATGCGATGACCATGCTCATCTTCATGGCTCCCATGGTCGGGCTTTATTTTGTGGGGATTGCCGTCTCCGCCATCGTGACGCGGCGGCGCGAGCGGCGGCTGGCTACGGCGGTGGAGGCACGGTAAATGATTTCGTTTTCTAGAATAATTTTGCGCACGGCAGTGTTTGCGTGCCTCGTTCCCACAGGTTTGACGGGATGCAAGGCCACTGGGCACGATTCGAGCGGGACCGCCACGCAGCCTCCGCTCGTGAGCGCGGCAGCTTCCGCTCCGCCGCAAACCGCCGATGAGGCACCCCCACCGGAAAGGACCGGAGGCTTCGATGGCAAGCGCGCCTTCGCCCACGTCGCCAAGCAGGTCAGCTTCGGCCCGCGTCCTTCCGGCTCGCAAGCCATCGTGCAGTCGCAGGACTATCTGCAATCCGAACTAAAAAGCTACGGCTGCAGCACGGAGACAGATTCTTTCGGCGCAGACACGCCCGTCGGCCGCCTCCCGATGAAAAACATCCTGGTGAAAATTCCCGGCGAAAATCCCGGCGTGATTCTTCTCGGTACGCATTACGACACGCTGTTGAAGGACAATTTCGTCGGCGCCGATGACGGTGGCTCTTCCACCGCCTTGATGTTGGAGCTGGCGCGCCTGCTCTGCGTCCAACACGGCAAATATGCCGTCTGGATCGCGTTTTTCGACGGCGAAGAGGCCATGAAGCAATGGAGCGCTAACGACAGCCGCTACGGCAGCCGCCAGATGGCCGCCCGCTTTGCCGCTAGCGGCGACATCAAGAAGATTAAGGCATTTCTGCTGGCGGACATCGTCGGCGGTCGCAAGGCCCAGTTCCTGCGCGAATCTAGCTCCAACCCCGCATTGATTGATCTCGTTTGGAACACCGCGGCCAAGCTGGGCTACTCTGGCCCCTTTTTGAATGACATGACGTCTGCCGAAGACGACCACGATTCCTTCATGAAGCGAGGTGTTCTCGCGGTGGATGTCATCGGGGACTTTGTGCACAACGGTTACTGGCACACTCCGCAAGACTCTCTCGACAAGATCAGCCCCCAAACGCTCGCCATCGTCGGCCACGTTTTTCTTGAAAGCGTGAAACAGCTTCAGGCGAAATAAGGCCCCATTGGCCCAATACTGCGCTACGCCTCGAAACGCACATCCTTACCCTCTTGCACCCCCGAGTGCTTCAGGAACTCCTCATCATTCCGGTATGGAAAATCCGAGCGGTAATGGCTCCCCCGGCTCTCTTCGCGAGCCAGTCCCGAACGTGCGATCAGCAACGCCAGCGCATGCATGTTTTGCAGCTCGTGTCCCGCGCGCCCGGGCTTCTCCGGTTTCGGCAGCTCCAGCGCTTGCAACTGCTTGATCGCATCCGCCAATTCTTTCCCGCTTCGTAGAATCCCAACCTCGCGCCACATCACGTCTCGAATATTCGTCAGTGTCGCGCAGGCCGGCGATGGCTTTGAATTTGCCTTTGGCGGTTCCTTTTGCGCGGCCGAAGAATTTTCCGGCATCGGCGCTGGACTCCCAGGTAGCGCGGCGCCGCTTCGCTTGCCGACTGGCGCATCCTCGATCATCGCTTGCCCCGCGCGCGCCCCAAAAACCAATCCTTCGAGCAGGGAATTGCTCGCCAGACGGTTGGCGCCGTGCACGCCCGTCGCGGCCGTCTCGCCCGCGGCATATAGGCCCGCAAGCGAAGTCCGTCCCCACAGATCGGTCTTCACTCCGCCCATCATGTAATGCGCGGCGGGACAAACCGGAGCCATGTCGGTTGCCAGGTCGAGACCATAGCCCGCGCAGGTCTCGTAGATTCGCGGGAACCGTTTCTTCAGAAACTCCTCAGTCTTTTTCGTCATGTCCAGATACACATGCGTGCTTTGGGTGCGGTGCATCTCGCTGACAATCGCGCGCGCCACGATGTCCCGCGGAGCCAGCTCTTGCGCTTCGTTGTAACGCTTCATGAATCGCTCGAGGCCGATGTTGCGCAGCACCCCGCCTTCGCCGCGCAGCGCCTCGGACAGTAGAAACCGTGGCGCACCCTTGACCGCCAGCGCCGTCGGATGGAATTGCACGAACTCCATGTCGGATAGTACGGCTCCTGCTTCGTATGCGATGGCCATGCCGTCGCCGGTGGCCACTTCGGGATTTGTCGTCTCCCGGTAGATTTGCCCCAGCCCGCCCGTCGCCAGCAGCACTGCTCCGGCCCGCAACTCGTGCTGCGATCTGTCGGTTTCATCGATGAAGCGCAGCCCCGTGACTCGCCCGCCCTCCACAATCAATTCCGTCGTGAAAGCGTGCGCGCGCAAGTGCAGGTGCGGAATCGTGTGCGCCCGTGCGAGCAGCGCCCGGCTGATCTCCCTGCCGGTCGAGTCGCCGTGGGCATGCAAGATTCGCGAGCGGCTGTGCGCCGCCTCGCGCGTAAAAGCCAGTTTCGTTCCCGCCCTGTCGAATTCCGTCCCCCACTCGATGAGCTGGGTGATGTACTTCGGGCCTTCTTCGACCACCAGAGCCACGGCCTCGGGGCGGCACAAACCATCACCGGCATTGATGGTGTCCTGTTCGTGCAGTCCGATTTCATCTTCGTCGGAGAGGGCCACCGCGATCCCTCCCTGTGCCCAAGCGGTCGCGGAATCGCTCAAATTGGACTTCGCCAGAACCAGTACGCTTCCGGCCGCGCTCAGCTCGATCGCTGCGCGCAAGCCCGCGATTCCGCTGCCCACCACGGCGTAATCGGCGCGATAGTTTTTGTGGGCGTTCGTCATGGGAGTGGGGGTTTTGGGGCCTCCGTATGTTACCACGAAGGAATTATGCCCATGAAAATGGCGGCCCTGGCATGCGATGCCAGCGGGGCGTGTGTTACATTGAAAATGTCTCGCCCGTGAAAATGAAGCGCATTCTCGTGAAATCGTCGGCTGGCCGCTACTTTGTTGTTTCGGGCGCAGGAGCGATTCGCCGTGCCGCGCAGGAAATTGCCGCGCTCGGGCGATTTTCAAGCGTGCACGTCGTTTCCTCTCCGAAAGTCTGGCGCGCCGTGGGAAAATCGGTCCGGCGCGGCTTGCACCTTTCTAGAGGCGGCTCCGTTCATCTCTTCGATGACGCCGAATCCGCAAAGAATCTCCGCAGCGTGGAACAAATCACCCGCTCCCTTTGCCGCGCGGGCGCCGATCGCCAATCGCTTGTTGTCGCGGTTGGCGGCGGGGTGGTCGGCGACGTAGCCGGTTTTGCCGCTGCTGTCTTCTTGCGCGGAGTGAAGCTCGTGCACATCCCGACGACGCTTGTCTCGCAGTTGGACAGCTCGATCGGCGGCAAGACGGGCGTCAATCTTCCCGAAGGGAAGAACCTGGTCGGATCGTTCTATCCGTCCCAGCTGGTGCTCACCGATCCCGAGCTACTTCGCACGCTCTCCGACCGCGAATTCCGCGGCGGCCTTGCGGAGGTCATCAAGCACGCCATAATCGCGGACGCGGAGATGTTCGCGATTCTAGAGAAAGATATGGACAAGGTAATGCGGCGGGATCGCCGAGCCCTCGGTTTTCTAATCCCGCGCAACGTGCAGATCAAAGCGCGCGTGGTGAGCCGCGACGAACGCGAATCGGGCCTGCGGGAAATCCTCAATTTTGGTCACACTTTCGCGCATGCTCTCGAAAGCGTGACGAAATACCGCCGCTATCAGCACGGTGAAGCCGTAGCCTGGGGCATGATCGCCGCCGCCTTCCTCGGCCATGAACTTGGCTTGACGCGCGCGGACGACGTTTCTCGTATCGTCGCGCTGGTTCGCCGCCTGGGACCGCTGCCGCCCTGGCCGGGGGTTCCGGCGAAGGCTTTGCTCCGCGCCATGCGCTCCGACAAGAAAACGCGCAGCGGGGTTCTTCGCTTCGTTCTCTCGCGCCGCATCGGCGAAGCACGGTCGTATGACACCGTTCCTCTTCACGTCGTGGAACGCGTCCTCCATTTCACGCCCCGCCTCATGACTGCGAGTAATGAGCTTTCGCTAAGGCGCCATGGCTGAGGCCGCCGCACCGGTCAAGGGAACCCGGCCGGAAGGCGCCGTTACCGAGGCGGACGCTTCTAAAAAAGTCCGCGAGATGTTTACGCAGATCGCCCCGCGCTACGATCTGCTCAACCATCTCTTGTCATTGCAACTCGATCGTCTCTGGCGTGCCCGCACCGCCAGGCGTCTAAAGCCGCTTCTCGACCGGCCCGATGCTCTCGTCCTCGATCTCTGCTGCGGAACCGGCGATCTCGCTTTCGCTCTCGCGCGTGCCGGAAAAGCTCGCATCGTCGGCGCGGATTTCGCCCATCCCATGCTCGTCCGCGCAAGAGAGAAAAGCGTGGCCCTGGCCCCACCCCCGAACCACCGTTCACCAACTCCAATGCTTTTTTTTGAAGCCGATGCTGTCCGGCTTCCGTTCGCCGGCGCTTCTTTCGACTTGGTGACCAGCGCCTTTGGCTTTCGCAATCTTGCCAACTACGAAGCCGGCCTGCGAGAAATTCAGCGCGTGCTCAAGCCCGGCGGCGCCATCGCCATCCTGGAATTCACCGAGCCGCCAGACGGCTTATTGGGCGATTTGTATCGCTGGTATTTTTGCAAAGTCCTGCCAAAGATTGGCGGAATTATTTCTGGCGATCGATCCGCCTATACCTATCTGCCAAAATCTGTTGCGCGATTCTTCCGACCGCCCGAACTCGCCGCGCTCATGAACGCCGTCGGCTACCAGTCCGTGGATTATCGCGCCTGGACCCTCGGCACCGTCGCTGTGCACACTGCCTTGCGCGCAAAATAATTTGTAGCAGGGCTTCAGCCCACCCGCCTAATTATCCATATCTTCCCAAGGAGGGTCGTGAAAGGTAGAAACTCAAGCGGGATTGCCACCGCGTCAAAATTCTTTCTCACTTTCAACTCTTAACTTTCAACTTTCGACCTCTTCCCGCAAGTCAGCGGTCACCAACCACCAGTCACTCCTCCAGCCCCGCACTCCGCAACTTCGCAAGCAGCGTCTTCGGCGACACACCCAGCTTTTCCGCCGCCCGCGTCTTGTTCCACTTGCATTCGCGCATGGTGTTTTCCAGCAAAGCTTTTTCCACATGACTCACGGCGCGCCCGGTGACTTCCTCCAGCGAGCCTTCCCAGTTGAAATTTTCGGCAAGCATGCCCGACGGCAGGCGCTCTACATCCGGCTTCGAGACAGGTAACTGCAAGCCCTCGGCGCGAATGCTCAACCCGTCTGCCAGGATCACCGCGCGCTCCAGCGTATTTTGCAGTTCGCGCACATTTCCTCGCCATCGGTAGTGCAGCAGCCGGTCGCGCGCCTCGGCCGATAATTCCATTCCGGGTTTTCCAAATTCGCGGCTGAATTTTTCCAGGAAGTGGTCCGCCAGCAGCAGGACGTCGTTCCCGCGCTCGCGCAAGGGCGGAATTGTCATCGGGACCGTCGAAATGCGAAAATACAAGTCTTCGCGAAATAATTTTTCTTCGGCCAGTTTTTGCAGATCGCGATTCGTTGCCACCACGATTCGAACGTCCACATCGATCGATTGCGTCCCGCCCACTCTTTCAAATCGTCTCTCTTCCAGAACGCGCAGCAGCTTTGCCTGGATTGCTAGCGGCAACTCCCCAATTTCATCCAGAAAAAGCGTTCCGCGATGCGCCAGGTCCATCTTCCCGACCTTGCGCGCCCCAGCACCGGTGAACGCTCCTCGTTCGTGCCCGAAGAGTTCGTTCTCCACCAGCCCTTCCGGAATTGCCGCGCAGTTCAGCGCCACGAACGGCTGCTCCCGCCTCGGCGACAAGTGATGGATGGCCAGCGCGAACAACTCCTTTCCCGTCCCGCTTTCGCCCAGCAGCAGGCAAGTTGAATCCGTCGCTGCCACCTTCTGGATTTGCTGGCTCACTTCCCGGATCGAGGGATGTTCCCCCACGATCCGCGGGAATCCATAACGCGTGGAGTATTCTTCACGCAGCAGCAGATTCTCCCGCAGTAATTCCTGCTGCCGCGCCGCTCGTTGCACCAACAGCTTCAAATGCTCCAGGTCCACCGGCTTTTGCAGAAAATCAAAAGCGCCTTCCTTCATCGCGGCTACGGCTTCTTCCACGGATCCATACGCCGTCAGCAGCAGCACCGGTATCGCTGCATCCGCCTGCTTGGTCTCGCGGAGCACGTCCAGCCCCGAAGCCCCCGGCATCTTCAAATCCGTGATGACCATTAGGTATCGCCGCGCGCGCACTTTCTGAATCGCTGCGGCGCCGTCTGGCGCTTCGTCCACGGCGTAACCCGCACGCTCCAGCGCCTTGCGCAGCATGGTGCGCAGTTCGGTCTTGTCTTCTACGAGGAGGAGAGGTTCCATCTCTTTCGTTTCTACCACGAATCGTGCCGCCGTCACGGGACAACCAGAGACACGTGTGCAGAGAAGGGAAGCAGCAATGAACGGCTACTGAACCATCTGTCGAGCCTTATCAGGTGAATTGAAAGGGGTCTGTAGTTCAGGTCAAGGATTCCTTGCTCGCAGACCAGCTCCCAAGGAATCTAACTGATCGAGAGGCTTGCTTCTCCGATGTCGGAAGGTAAGCGCTGTCCCGACTCGCTCGGTGCTGAACTTCGAGATTCGCGGCGGCCAAAAACTTTTTTCCTCACACTGAGCACCTGCAACTGAAAACTGATAACTTCCTCAGCGTGCCCACCCCGGATCACCGCCTGACTTTCTCAATTGCTCTTCCATATCATCCAGCCCCTGCTGCAGTTCAGCCACTTCCTTCTTCTTAGCGTCAATTTTTGCATTAATGGCGTTGATCTCCGCACGCGAATTCTGTTGGGTCATCGCCTTCTGCGGGTCAGGGTAGTATTCCATTTGGGCCTTTTCCAACTCGCGTCCCAAAATATCGACTTCCTTCATGAGCTTTGCAATCTTGTCGCGTTGGGCCTGAAACCTCCGCCTCCACGCCGCCTGGCCATTTGGATCTTCGGTCTTGGTCGTGTCTCCGGTCTTGGCGGAGCCTCCCGCCGCTTGCGCCGCCGTCGCGGCCACCGTGCCACCGGCAACCCTTGGAGCCGCGGCCGGCTCCGGCGCGCTCTTCTTCACATCATCGTCCGTATAAATCTTCTTAGGCTTCGGCGCGTCCTTCTTCTTTTCGCGCGCCTTCCTTGCGGCATCCGCCACAGGATCGCCCGTCTGTTGCTCGGAAGAGCCCTGCTGCTGCGCGGCTGCCAAAAGCCCCGCCATGCACAGAGCCGCAACAATCATTGAAGCCTTGATCCACAATCTCACTCGCATATGGTCCTACCTTCCCGGAGCAACTGGAAGACCTCGGCACTCTCTTAGATGCTAGCCTGCTTTGATTCTACCGCTTCCGTCGCGCTGCGCGGCAAGGGTAGCGTAACTATAAACTCCGCCCCTCCTTCGGCCCGGTTCCGCACCTCCACTTGCCCGCCATGTTGCACGATGATCTTCTGCACCACGGCCAGTCCGAGCCCCGTCCCCTTTGCCTTCGTCGTAAAAAACGGCCGGAATAGCTTCGAGAATGCGTCCACGGGAATCCCTGGGCCGTTATCCGCAACGCTGATCCGCTGGAACCCCGTCTCTTCGCCATCAACGATGTCTCCGCGAACAACGACCCGCCCTCCGCCTGCCGTCAGCGCGCACGCTTCCGCCGCGTTGCGCGCCAAATTCAGCAGCGCTTGCCTCAGCAGTCCTTCGTCTCCGCCCGCGTCTCCGAATGTCCCTTCACATCGAATCTTCACTTGCGGCAAGGCCTCTCCCACTTCCGAAACCACCCGCTCGACTACTGTTTGTAGGGCCACCCTCTCATCGGGGATTTCCAGCGGCCGCGCATACTTCAAGAACTCCGTCACCACGTGCGTGATGTTCCGCGTCTGCTCCAGGATGCGTTCGGCGTAGTCTAAAGCCTCTGCCTCGGATGACTCCGACCGGATCATCTGTGCGTAACCCGAGATCGTCGCCAGCGCATTCTTGAACTCGTGCGCGATTCCCGCGGACAGTTCGCCGAGCGCCGCCAGGTTTTCTTTCAGTTGCATCCGTTGCTGTAGCGCGGCAAGCTCCGTCAAATCCGTCAACAGGCAGATCGCCCCGCTGATCTTTCCCTCACCGCGCCGGATCGGCGAGATCGTCACTCCCAGGCGCCGCGTGTCCCCTGCGGGCGGGATATGCTCCACCACTTCGCGCCGGAAAATTCTCCCGCTCGAAAGGCACTCCGCAACCAGCTTGGTCATTTCCGACGATGCTCCCAACGCCTCGCTGTAGCGCCGGAATCCGAGCCCGCGAATTCCCAGCACCTGCTCCGCCGCCGGATTCGAACTGGAGATAATGCCCGTGGCATTCACTACCAGCAGCCCCGCCGGCATGTTCCTGGTCACTTCTTCGCTCAGCCGCTCCGTCTGTTCCGCGCGCTCCTTTTCGATGCGGTGCAGCCGTTCCAGTTCCTTTTCCTGTTCGCGCAGCTTCTGAATCACGCCCTGCATCGATGCCGCCATGAACGCCGAAGGATTCTCCGTGCGCGGCGCGTTCGTTTTGAATTCCTTCTTCTGCTCTTCCCGCGTGCTCTGAAAAAACTTCCGCATCAGATACACCACCAGCCCCGTGACCACCAGGAACCCAACTCCCAGTCCCGCGGCAATCATCCAAAGGTGCTGGGTGTTATTTCCAGCTTGAAGCGTTGCCAGCATCGTTGCTGTCTTCCGGCTCCTTCCCCTCTTCCTCTGTGACCCTCTGTCTTCTCTGTGCTCTCTTATGTTAAATCACTTTCCTATTCTGCCCGCGATTCTGGAATCGCGCGACTAAGGGACGATCCCTAGAAGGTTAGGCCAATAACCTGCAATCAGCGGTCCCCCATACACGATCGCCAGCGACCCAATCCCCAGAAACGTGCCCAACGGCAACTGGTATCGCCTGGCCATCGCCCATCGCAATTGCCGCTCCGTCCCCAGTCCTAGGCGGCTCGCGCGCTTCGCCACTCCGCTCCGCCAACCCCCGAAGTACAACGCCACGATAAGGCCAATACCGATCACGCTTCCCAGAAGGCTCCCTACCAGAAGGGTCAGGAACGTCCCGCGTAATCCGAGAAACGCCCCGATCATGGCCATCATTTTCACGTCGCCCATGCCCATGCCCTCGTGACCGCGCACCGCTTTGTACCCTGCTGCCAAGCCCCACAACAAAAAGCTTCCGAAGGCCGCGCCAAGGATTCCGTCCAGAATTCCAGCCGCGAATCCCGGCATTCGCACTTGCAGCAAGCGCCACATGAGAAAACCCGCGAGTCCGTGGTCCGGCGGCACAAACGCCGAGAACAGCAGTCCCGCCGCAAAGCCCGGCCAGTTGACCACGTCCGGCAGCAGCCGCACGCGCAAATCCGTCACCGTCAGAATCAGGATCAAGCACGTAAAAAACAGCCATTTCACCGTCGTCTGCGTGATGCCGAACTCCAGAAACGCTGCCACAAATAGCAGTCCCGTCGCCAGTTCCATAAGCGGGTACATTGGCGAAATCGCTAACCCGCACGCGCGGCACTTCCCGCGCAGCCACAACCATCCGAAAACCGGCACGTTGTCATACGGCTTGATGGGCGTCATGCACCGCGGGCAGCGCGACCCCGGCGAAACAATGGAGATGTCCTCCGGAATCCGCGTGATGCAGACATTCAGGAAGCTCCCCACGATGATCCCAAATAGAAAAAAGAAGACGGTGATGATGACCACGGTTTGCCCGGCCACTCCGCGGCCGCTCTTCTCAATCTGCCACACTCATCCCACTGCCTCAATCAATCGCCCTTCCTGCCGTGCCTCATCCCTAACGCTTTCTTCATGCACATCGCCTCTCTTCTCCGCTCGCAGCGCTCACCGCTTCAGCCTCTTATGTGTCCCCGTGTCCCGTGGTCAATGAGCGGATTCGGCTCGACACTTTGTTCTCTGTGTTCTCCGTGCACCCAGCGTTCTCTGTGTAAATCCTTTTCTCTGCAATTACCCCGCGCCAACCATTTTTGTTTCTGGAACTGACACCTGTAAACTAACAACTGACGACTGCCTTTATGCACTGGTTCGAACGCAAGATCCGCCGCTACGAGCACCGCCGCTGGACCACCGACGACAATCGCCGCGTCCAACCTTTCCATTGGGGACTTGAGCACATCGGTGGCTCACTCGACGACCCCAATCCCGGCGCATTCGTCCAGGAATACGCCCGCAAAGCCATCGAATCGAGCAGGGAATGGTACGCCGCCTCTCCCTCCACCGACTACCGCTTCGATCGCGAAAACGTCCTCACCTTCATAAGTTCCATCGAATCTCCCTGGCCGGAAAACAACACCGTCCACGCGCAGCTTTTTCCCACCAGAAAAGCTGGTCCTGGCCCCGCCGTCCTCCTCCTCCCCAACTGGAACGCCAAATGGCACGGCCAGAACGGCCTTTGCCACTGGATTCAGCGCTTGGGTATCACCGTCCTCAAGATGAGCATGCCCTACCACGACCGCCGCATGGCCAAGGGCCATGAACGCGCCGACCAGATCTGCGGACCCAACATCGGCCTCACCCTCCAGGCCAATCGCCAAGCCGTCCAGGACGCCCGCCGCTGCCTCCACTGGCTCGAGCAGCAGGGCTACACCAAGCTCGGCATCCTCGGCACCAGCATCGGCTCCTCGGTCGGCTACATCACCCTCGTTCACGACGAACGCGTTCGCGCCGGCGGCTTCTTCCACGTATCCACCTACTATGCTGACGTCATCAGCCAGGGCATGACCACGAACCACGTCTGGGAAGGCCTTCGCAACCACGTCACCCTCGACGAGCTTCGCGAATACTGGTCCCCCATCAGCCCCCTGCCCTACGTCGAGCGCGGCATGGGCGCCGGCCGCAACACCTTCATGGTCTACGGCAAGTACGATCCCACCATGCTCCCCGAACTCACCCGCCAGATGCTCGACTCCCTCCGCCGCCACGGCGCCGATCCCCGCACCCTAGAACTCGCCTGCGGCCACTACTCCCTCGAACTCGCCCCCTTCTCCTATGTCGCCGGCTACCGCATGCTCACCTTCTTTCTCGAATCCCTCGCCTAGTGGCACATCCTTCAGGCTGCGGCAACGTCAACTCCATACTGCATTAGATGCTTGCGCCCTCCTCTGCAGTATCATCAGGGCGTGGACAAGCTTCTGCTCTTAGTATTTGGCCCTCTCGTCGTCGCAGCCGCGCTTCTCGTCATCGCGACTGGAATTCGCCGCGTTATCGCAAAATTTCGTTCCCAGGCATCTCCCGATCAAATCAAGGCCACCTACGAAGGGTATCTACGCCGCCTTCTGAATCCGCAACCCGACGCCGTCGAACGTGAATTGGGCAAACTGCTCCCGGAACGACTCTTGCAGTTGTACCAGGACAAATCAGCCATCCAATCAGCCGGCTTCCAACTCGAGACACCCGGCAAGAAAGGTCGGTGGTCGAAGCGCTGGCCGGTTTATTGTTTTGAGCCCTTGGACATCGAATCCCTGAACGAATTACCTTACGAGGAGGAATTGGGTCCCGGGTTTTGCTTTGCAACCACCGGCCGCGGATCCTGGTATTGGATTGCCGCCTCCGATCAACGGGTAAAAGACTCCCCCGTCGTTTTCCTTGTCTACGATGGCGGCGGCTCCCACCGCAAAACGGTCGCCACCAGCCTCCAAGAATTCCTGAATTGGCCGCGTTTGCCCATTAGATGAGTTGAACATGGGCAAATGAGTCAGTCCGCGGTCGCCTTAACCTCTATACGACATGCTAGCGAGGTTTGGACCGCACACCAATCACGAGACACCGATCACATTGCTCTCTCATTTTATCAACTTCGAGATTCCGCATTTGTCGGCAGTTTGTGGTAGACAGGTAGATGGAATTCTAGTATGGTAGATTCATGAGCCTTAACATCAAAGACCCCGAAGCCCACAAGCTCGCTCAGGAGTTGGCCCGCGAAACTGGCGAATCCATGACCTCCGCTGTGATTCAGGCCATTCGCGAGCGCCTAGAAGCCGTCCGCCGCCGCCGCAAACGCGACGCGATGCGTGCCGCCATCATGGCCATCGGAAAACGCGGGGCGTCCCTTTACAAGGGGCCGTACATCGACCATGCCGATTTGTTGTATGACGATAAGGGGCTCCCGAAGTGATCCTGGATACTTCCGCAGTTCTTGCCGTCGTGCTCGGCGAGCCCGGATTCGAGGTTTTCGTTGATGCCATTTCATCTGCGCCAGTCTGTAGAATTTCCGCCGCTTCGTTTGTTGAAGCCTCGATGGTTGCGGAAAGCCGCATCGGCGACCAAGGCTTACGCCAGTGCGACTCCTTTTTCCGCACTTCCCGCATCTCGGTTGAGCCTGTCACCGAAGACCAAGCCCTGTTGGCGCGGCAGGGCTACTCCGACTACGGCAAAGGCCGCCATCCCGCCGGCCTCAACTTCGGCGACTGTTTCTCGTACGCCCTGGCCAAATCCACGGGCGAGCCTCTCCTCTTCAAGGGCGACGACTTCCGCCAAACTGACATCCAGCCCGCTCTTCCGTAAGGTATGCCGGCAAAGTTTCCTTGTTTTTTTCTATTGATATGCAAGTATCTGAAGTGGGTAATATTGCGCCCGCTCTCTGGTGGCCGAACCCTCTTTTTTTCCTATTTGAGTTGCGGAACTTTCCCAATCCACTTTTCCTTCCATTGAACGAGCGCCATTCTCTGTTTGATGCCATCCGTCAGTCCGTAAGTACTGTGAACTAAATGGTTTCCGGCTCCCTTGGCGATTCGCAAGAAATTATGAAACCTAACTGCCCTGGAATCCATTTTTTGCGCACTCTTTTTTGCTCTAAGGAAAAAGTCAATCCGTCTGTTTTCAAGCAATTCCGCACCCTTTGCCAAAAAACGCGGGGGCGCGTACCCCTGTCCCGCGTGGTGCGCTGTCCGCTGTATCTTTAGACGAGTACCAGTCGATGTAGGGCGCAGCATGCTGCCCCCTTCTTGGCAGGATTTCAACCATGCAGGTCTATCGAAGTAGCGAGGAGAACGCGGCCTCAGCCGCCAGAGCCGACACCGCTTCAATGTCCGGTGCCAAAGTCCGATCATCCTTGACGATGGGCGACTTGGCGCGCACAGCCGCATAAGCCTTCTTGGCCAACGTCCCGGTCTGCAGCGGGCCCAGCAGGTCGATCCCCTGGCAGGCACAAAGCAATTCAATGGCGATCGTATTTCGCAAATTGACCAGCATGTGCCCCAGCCGCCGCGCACCGCTCATGCCCATCGATACGTAATCTTCCTGATTGCCGCTCGTGGAAATGGAATCAACGGAATGGGGCGTAGCTAACGCCTTGTTTTCGCTCGTCAGCGCCGCCGCCGTCACCTGCGCAATCATGAATCCCGAATTCAATCCTGGCTCCGACGTCAGGAACGCCGGCAGCATGCTGGTCAGCGGATTCGTCATCTGCTCGACGCGCCGCTCCACGATTCCGCCGAGCGTCGCAATCGCAATCGCCACTTGATCCGCCGCCATCGCCAGCGGCTGCCCGTGAAAATTTCCGCCGCTAATGATGTCGCCGTTGTTCGCATCGCGCACAAAAACCAGCGGATTATCCGTCGCGCTGTTCAACTCCACTGCCGCCATTTCCCGCGCCTGCCCCAGTGAATCGCGTACAGCCCCGTGCACCTGCGGTGTGCAGCGCAGGCTGTAGGCATCCTGCACGCGCGGATCTTTTTCCAGTGCGCGATGCGACTCGCGAATTTGGCTGCCTTCATTCAGGTGCGCAAGATTCCGCGCCGTCGTCCCCGCCCCTGCATACGCCCGCGCCTGCATGATCCGCGCATCGAACGCGCCGGGACTTCCGCGCAGCGCATCCAGCGAAAGGGCAGCGGCCACATCCGCGGTGTCCACCAGAATGTGCGCTTCATGCAAAGCCAGGCTGAGCAGCGCCAGCATGCCCTGTGTCCCATTCAGAAGCGATAGTCCTTCCTTCGCTTCCAACGCGACGGGTGCAATCCCTGCGCGCTTCAGAGCTTCGCCGCCGGGCAAAACTTCTCCACGAAATGCCGCATGGCCCTCGCCGATGACTACCTGCGCTAGGTGCGCAAGTGGCGCGAGGTCGCCCGAAGCGCCCACCGAACCCTGCGAAGGAATCACCGGATGCACCTTAACGTTCAGCATCTGGCAAAGCGTCTCCACCAAGCGTGGCCGCACGCCGCTGAATCCTTTCGCCAACGCGTTGGCGCGCAGCAGCATCATCGCGCGCGTCTCCGCTTCACTCAGCGGCACGCCAAGGCCGCACGCGTGGGAACGCACCAGATTCACTTGAAGCTGCCGCACCTGCTCCGTGGAGATGCGCACCGAAGCGAGTTTCCCGAAGCCCGTATTGATCCCGTAAGCCGCTGCTCCCGACGCCACCAGGCGCTCGACCACCGCGCGCGAAGCATTCATCCGCTCGATCGCCGAAGCCGTCAGTTGCACTGGTTCGCCGCGCAGAGCAACTTCGTGGAGTTGCGGGAAGGTCAGATCGTTTCCGCTCAGCGCGACGCTCATGCATTACTCCGGTCGGGTTGCGGCACGACGATGGCGGTAAATACGCTGTGGTATTTCTCGGGCAGCAATTTCGGCCGGCCGTTGCTACCGCAAATCACGTGCGTCGTTTCTCCGTTCGCCAGAATTTTCCCGTCCGCGTCGCGAATGACTTCGTAGGAAAACTTGACCAGGCGGTTCCGCGATTCCGCGATGCGCGTCCGGATGCGCAAGACTTCATCGTACATCGCTGAATGATGATACCGGCAGTGCGCATCCGCCACCACGATGTGGCAATCATCTTCAATTTCCATGCGTTTGTACTCGATGCCCAGCGCGCGGATCAGCTCCACGCGTCCTACCTCGAACCAGATCAAATAGTTCGCGTGATAGACCACGCCCATCTGGTCGGTCTCCGCGTAGCGCACGCGCACCACCGCGTCATGATATTCCATCATCGACTCTCTCGATTTCTCGCAATCGAACCGATTGGCGCTTCGCCAGCGGCCAAGAATTTAGTTATATTAATCAATTCCAATAACGTACAGCACAAATAGAAGACTAGCGATCAGAACTAAAAACCAAAAACTAAGAACTAACGGCTAAGAACTGAAAAGTGAAAACTTGTCACTGTTTCTCTCCCTGCCAGACTGGCTTGCGTTTCTCCAGAAACGATGCGAGCCCTTCTCGGAAATCGGGCGTGCAACGAATCCGCGCATTTTCAAGGATGGCGCGTTCCAGATCGTGATCCACTCCTGGTGCCGCCGAGGAGACCAGAAGGTGCTTGGAACGAGTAAGGCTGCTGGGGCTTGCTGCGATCAGCAATTCCGCAAGTTCGTGAGCGCGCGCCATCAAGCGGTCCGCCGGAACCACCTCCGACACGAGGCCGAATTCCTTCGCTTCGGCCGCTTCGAGGATGCGGCCCGTGAGCAATAGATCGCGGCAGCGCTTTTCTCCGATCTGCCTCGTCAGAAACACGGAAACGATCGCCGGCAGGAAACCGATCTTCACTTCGGTGTATCCAAATTTTGCCTCCGGCGCGGCGAGCGTGAAATCGCATAGCGTGGCGAGCCCGCAGCCTCCGGCGTAAGCTGCCCCGTTTACCGCCCCTATCAGCGGCCTGGGAAAACTCCAGATCCTGCGGAACAGTTTGGCAATCCGCCGCGAGTCTTCTTGATTTTCCGCCGGAGATTGTTTCGCGATGCACGCAAGCATATCCAAATCCATGCCTGCGCAAAATGCTTTGCCCGCTCCAGTCAGAATTCCTACCCGCGCGTGGCTTCTTTCGATCTCATCCAGCGCCGCCTGCAGTTCAGCCATCATTTGCGTGGAGATGGCGTTGCGCTTTTCCGGTCGGTTCAGCGTGATGGTGGCGAGATTTCCAGATATGTCGAGCAGAAGTGTTTGATACATGGCAGCAATCTCCCTCGATGCGTGCGCCGGTAACTCTACTTGAACGCGGGAGCCCCGGAGGTAGAAGCGCAGCATGCTACGCCCCTATTCGTCAGGAACGCCCGGTCGGAGTGATTCTAGTTCACCAGTGGGGCATGCGCATACTTCGCGCGGATCTCGTTCGTCATTTCGAGCACCTTCGCCAGCCGCGAAGAATCGATCCCGGGATCGGCGCCCGCTTTCCGCAGCACCGCGATAACATCTTCCGTCGCGATGTTCCCAACCAGATTGTCTCCCGCAAACGGGCAGCCGCCAAGCCCGGTCAGCGCGCCGTCGAAACGCCGGCATCCAGCTTCGTAGGCTGCGCGTATCTTTTCTTCCGCATCGTCCGGCCGGCTGTGCAGGTGAACTCCCAGCTCGATGCCCGCGGTGTGATCCTTCACGCTGTGATACAAATCGCCGACCAGTTGCGGCGCCGCGTTGCCCACCGTGTCCGCCAGCGAAACGGTGCGGACTCGAATATCCTTCAGCCACTCCAGCGCCTCCACCACGATCTCCGGTCCCCAAGGCTCGTCGTACGGATTCCCAAACGCCATCGAAATATAAATCACCAGTCCGCGATTTGCGGCCGCCGTCTCCTTCCTCAACTTTTCGACCAGCAGGCGAGATTCGTCTCGCGTCATGTTGGCATTCGCGCGCCGAAAATAAGCCGAGATCGAATACGGATACCCGATCGTGGTCACTCCCGGCGTAGCTAGCGCCCGCTCGAGGCCCCTCTCATTCACCACGATTCCAATAATCTCCGGTGCTTCCAGGCCAGCGGGAAGGTCTTTGGAGAAGAAAGTGTTCAGTTTCGCCATCACCTCTTCACTGTCCGCCATCTGTTTGACGTGTTTAGGCGAAACGAAGCTCACCGCATCAATATGCTTGAATCCGGTAAGCACAAGGTCTTTCAAATACTCGGTCTTGTACTCTGTCGGAATGAGATCCGGCAACCCTTGCCAAGCGTCGCGTGGACACTCGATGATTTTAACTGTCGTGGTCACTTAGACCTGCTTCTTCTGATCCAACGGTCGAAATCAAGAGCGAGGAAGCAAAGTTCCCAAAAGGTCAAGAGCGAGGCAAAGATCCCAGCGGCTCTCACGGACTGCGGATAAGGAAACACGGCTGACCCCAGTTCATAGCCAAACGGGGATTTCCGCGCTTCGATATCGAAGCGCACAAAGTAAATCCACGCGGGCATCGCGGCTAGAATCGCAATAGCTCCCCGTTTCCTCATCAGGTCTGAAGGACTCCTGTCTTGAATTCGCGGATTTCGGGATTGAGAGCGGCGACTTCGAGGGCCCAGATCAAGGCAACGCGAGTATGGGCGGGATCGATGACGGCGTCGACCCACAAACGAGCGGCGGCGTAGCGCGGATCGGTTTGGTGTTCGTAGGTGGCGCGCACAGATTCGTACAATTCCTTTTTTTGTACCTCGTCGACTTTTTTACCTTCGCGCTCGAGTTGCTTCAATTTTATTTCGACGAGAGTGCTGGCTGCGGCATCGCCGCTCATCACGGCGAAGCGTGCCGTGGGCCACGCAAACATGAAGCGCGGGTCGTAGGCTTTGCCGCACATGGCGTAATTTCCGGCGCCGAAGCTGCCGCCGCAAATTACGGTTATCTTCGGCACCACGCTGTTCGCCACTGCATTTACCATTTTTGCGCCGGCGCGGATGATGCCGCTCCACTCCGCATCCTTGCCGACCATGAAACCGTTCACGTCGTGCAGAAAAACGAGCGGAATGCGGTTCTGGTTGCAATCGAGAATGAAGCGCGCGGCTTTTTCTGCGGACTCGGTGTAAATCACGCCGCCAAATTCGATACGCTTCTGGTCCGAGCCGCGAGCCAAGGTCTGCACGTGCTTTTTTTGATTGGCGACGATTCCGACTGCCCAGCCGCCGATGCGCGCGTATCCACACAGGAGCGTCTCACCATACTCAGCGCGATATTCCTCGAATTCGCTCGCATCGACCAGGCGGGCGATGATTTCCCGCATGTCGTACTGCTTGCCCGGATCGCTTGAAAAGATTCCGTAAATCTCTTCGCTTGAATAGAGTGGGTCGCGCGATTTCACATGGCTGAAGGGCGAAGCGTTCGGCGTTCCGATTTTGTCGACGAGCGCGCGAATCCGCGCGATGCATGCATCGTCGTCCGGCTCGCGGAAATCCACCGTGCCGCTAATCTGCGCGTGCATTTTCGCGCCGCCCAGGTCTTCGGCGGAAGTTTTTTGGCCGATAGCGGCCTGTACCAGCGCCGGTCCCGCCAAAAATAATCCCGAACCTTCGGTCATCAAAATGTGGTCGCACATCACTGGAAGGTAGGCGCCGCCAGCCACGCACATACCCATAATCGCGGTGATTTGCGGAATGCCCATCGCGCTCATCACCGCGTTGTTCCGGAAGACGCGCCCGAAATCATCCGTATCCGGAAAAACATCTTCCTGCAGCGGCAAAAAAACTCCCGCGGAATCGACGAGATAGATTGTTGGAATTCTGTTTTCGATGGCGATGTTTTGCGCGCGAATCACTTTCTTTGCGGTCATCGGGAAAAACGCGCCAGCCTTCACCGTTGCATCGTTCGCGATGAGCATAAACGTTCGCCCGCACACTCTTGCAAGTCCGGTGATCGTGCCCGCGCAAGGTGCGCCGCCCCATTCCTGGTACATTTCGAACGCCGCGAAAATACCAAGTTCGAAAAACTGCGAACCCGTATCGATCAGCTTGGCGATGCGCTCGCGCGCGGTGAGCCGGCCTTTTTTGTGCTGCGATTCGACGGCTTTCGCGCCGCCCCCCTGACGAATCTGTTCTTCCTCATTCTTGATTTTTGTCAGCAAGTCAATGATGCGGCGGACGTTCTTTTCGAATTCAGGAGATTTCAGATTCGCACTTGTTTTCAGAACGGAATCAGGCACCGGAAGTCCTCACGCACAAGCGATCTTTGAGAAAACTTTCTGGCAGCGACAGTGGCGCGAACCAAGTTTGACAGTATACGAGTTTCACCACCATTGTGCGACCGCGGGGCCGGAGTGGTAATCCCGTTTCGGACGAGCACAAAGCCGGCATTCAGAGACTCGGTTCGAAGGCACGGTCCCGCTCCCCAGGCTGGAACGGTACTCGCCAATGTTGCGGACTGTCACGAACGCAGTGGAAACCATTGCGAATCGGCCAAGACGCTATACAATGCCGGGCATGCCCGCTTGAAGAATCCAGAGAGGAGATTCTGTTCTCATGTCCCAAGAAAGCAAACTCGGGTCCAACTTAGCCGGTTACTCGATTCGCGTGCTCACCCTGGGGCTTGCAGTAATGATCTTTGGACTTGGCGTTCTGGCGCAAGACCGGGAGATCGCGAACAAGCTGCAGGGGTTCGACTCCTACATGGAACAAGTCCTGAAGGATTGGAATACGCCGGGAATCGGTGTCGGCATTGTAATCAATGACAAGCTGGTTTTCGCCAAAGGGTATGGGTACAGGGACTACGAGAAGAAGCTGCCCTTTACTCCGACGACGCTGTGCCAGATCGCTTCGAACTCGAAACTGTTCACCGCCGTGGCGGCGGGGATGCTGGTAGAGGAAGGAAAGCTCAGTTGGGATAAGCCCGTGCGCGAGTCCGTGCCGACGATCCAGTTCTACAACGACCAGCTCAACGACAATGTGACGTTGCGCGACATGCTGTCGCACCGGACGGGCGTGACCCGGCACGACTCGATCTGGTTCAAATCGGATTTCAAGAGGAAGGAGTTGTTCGAAAAGCTGAAATACCTCGAGCCGCAGCAGCCGATGCGCGAAACGTTCCTGTACAACAACCTGATGTTCTCCGCTGCCGGGTACGTCATCGAATTGAAATCCGGGAAGACCTGGGAGCAGTTTGTGCGGGAGAGAATCTTCGAGCCGCTCAACATGGGCGCGACTACCTATTCGATCTCCGAGATGGTGAAGTATCCGGACCACGGAGTGCCGTTCCGAGAAAAGCGCGACACGTTTGAGTTGTACAAGATCCCCTACTACGAGGACACCGAGGGGGTCGCTCCCGCGGGCGCGATTATCTCGAATATCGAGGACGTGTCGCACTGGCTCATCGCGTTGATGAATGACGGAAAATACAACGGGAAGCAGGTCCTGCCGCCGAACGTGCTAAAAGCAACGATGCAACCGGCCATTGGGTTGCCAAACACTCTTGGCGAAGCACTGGGATACTGGGAGATACTGAATCCAGCCTACGGCATGGGGCGGCAAACCGCCTCCTACCGGGGACGGCTATTCACCTTCCACGGCGGAGACCTTCCCGGGTTCCACTCGCAGGTTTCCTTCATGCCCAACGACAAGATCGGCGTGATCGTCTTGGTGATCAGCGATCACAGCGCTCCCCTGTATACCGTTGTCAGCTATAACGTGTACGAGCGGCTGCTGGGTCTGGAGCAAACACCCTGGAGTAAACGCCGACTGGAACAACGACTCGCAAGCAAGAAGGCCGGCACAGAAGCACGCGCGAAGGCTGGCGCCGACCGCGTTCCTAACACTAAGCCATCTCACGCGTTGGCGGACTATGCGGCTGAATATGAAAATCCAGCCTACGGTATTCTCAAAATCGGGCTGAAGGAGAACCAACTGCAGTTCCATTTTCACGCGTTCCAGTTTCCGATGAACCATTTCCATTACGAGCGGTTCGATACACCCGAAGACGAGCAGTACGGCAAGTTCTCGGTCAATTTTCGGACCAATCCGCAGGGGGACATTGATGCCGCGGCGATTTCCCTGGACGAGGCTGAAGTGGTTTTCACACGAAAGCCAGAGACCCTGGATGCAGCGCTTCTCGAGAAGCTCGCGGGAGATTACCTGACGCCCGCTCACGTCAAGTTCCAGGTAGTTTATCAGCGGGGAGACGGACTTTCTCTGGTATTCCCGGGCGGGCCTCCTGTCAAACTCATCCCGGTCAAAGGCCTGCAGTTCAAGACTCCGCAGTTCTCCGACACCATCTATGAGTTTGTGATGGAGGACGGCCAGGTTAAAGCGCTGAAGGAGCGCGACCCGTCCGGTGAATACTCCTTCTCCCGGCAATGAGGCAGGTTTAACGGACGATGTCTCCGGGGCGGATCGTCCAGATCAGCGAAGTGAAACTGTAGAAATACCTGCAGCGGGCCAAGTAGAGATCGCGGCTCCGCCGGGCCAAACGAGAACGCAAAAGACTTGCACTCATTCAGAAGCAAGGTAAGCTAACAGCGGGATCTCTGAGGACGCCTGCGAGTGCTGTCCATTGGCTGAACGCCAAATTGTGCCAATTCGAAAGGACACCGTGATGAAGCGTTTCTACAAGAGTGTTTGCACGTTTGGTTTGATCGCCGTTCTGGCATTGGCGCGCTTGGGAGCAGCGCAAACGCAGGCGCCATCAAAAACGCCTGAGCAGGTGGCCGATCATCCCGCGCCACTCGAAGTGCCGCAACTGAAATTCGAAAAGTACAAGCTGGACAATGGGCTGGAGGTCATCCTCTCCGAGGATCATCGCCTGCCGATGGTGGCGGTGAACTTGTGGTACCACGTGGGGCCGGCGAACGAACTCCCGGGCCGCACCGGTTTCGCGCATCTATTCGAACACATGATGTTCGAAGGATCGCGGCACGTGCCGGGCAGTGCGCATTTCCATTTTCTCGAAGCCGCGGGCGCTTCGGATATCAACGGCACGACCGATTTCGACCGCACGAATTATTTCGAAACTCTGCCTTCGAATCAACTGGAGCTGGCCCTATGGCTGGAGTCGGATCGGATGGGTTACTTGCCGGATAAGCTGGACCAAGCCAACCTTTCGAACCAGCAGGATGTGGTGCGCAACGAGCGGCGGCAGAGCGTGGAAAACGCGCCGTACGGCGTGGTGGAAGAGGCGATGTTTCACCAGATTTTTCCGAAAGAACATCCGTATTACGGCGATGTGATCGGATCGCATGCCGACGTCCAGTCCGCAAAACTCGAAGACGTGCGGCATTTTTTCAAGCTGTATTACGCGCCAAACAACGCGAGCCTGGCGATCGTCGGAGATTTCGATCCCGAAAAAGCCCGGGGACTCGTGGGAAAATATTTTGGGCCACTGAAGCGCGGGGAGGACGTTCCCAAGATCAAAGCGCGCACGCCAGCAATCGCGACCGAGCGGCGCGCCGTGGTTCAGGACAACGTACAGCTCCCTCGCGTGTACATGGCCTGGCTGACCTCGCCGATTTTCAAACCGGGCGACGCCGAAGCGGATCTGGCGGCAACGATTCTGGGCGGTGGAAGGTCCAGCCGGTTGTACAAAAAACTTGTGTATGAAAAGCAGATCGCCCAGGACGTAGGAGTGAATCAACAGTCGCTGATTCTTGGTTCTGTGTTTGAAGTGCAGGCGACGGCCAAAGCCGGCGTGAAACCGGAAGATCTTGAGAAGGCCATCAACGCGGAGTTGGATGCGTTCCGCAAAGACGGGCCGACGGCCGCGGAGCTGACGCGAGCGCGAAACGTGCTCGAATCGAGAATCATCGCGGGTCTCGAGACGCTGGGAGGGTTCGGAGGCGTCGCTGACCGCTTAAACAGTTACAACCATTATCTGGGCACGCCAGACTTTCTTGCGGCGGACATCGCGCGGTATGAAAATTCCACAAGCCAGTCGATTCAGGCGTTTGCGCAAGGGCAGCTGAACGGGAATCAGCGCGTGGTGGTATATGGCCTGCCCGGGAAGCAGGATCTAGGGCCAGAGGTGGCGACTCCGAAAGCGGAACAGAAGGATCCAGCCAAGAACAACGGGGAAGCGGTGAACGCCGATGCGGAGTGGCGAAAAGACGCGCCAAAGCCGGGCCCTGCCAGCGCGTTGCACCTGCCCGTGCCGGAAAAATTCAAACTTTCGAATGGGCTGACCGTGTTGTACAGCGAAAGGCCGGGATTGCCGCTGGTGGCGGCGAACCTGGTTTTGCACGCCGGGAGCGGGGTCAACCCCGTGGATCGCCCGGGGCTTGCGAGTATGACGGCGCGGATGCTGCAGCAGGGAACGACAACGCTTTCCGCGCTGCAGATTGCGGATCGCGCCGCGGATCTGGGCGCCACGCTGAATTCAGGCGCGGGGACCGACACGACTGGAATATCCACGCGGTCACTCTCCCGGAATTTTCCCGATGCGCTGGAATTGCTGGCGGACGTGGCACTGCATCCGAGCTTTCCGCAGGCGGAGATAGAGCGGGTACGCTCGGAGCGGCTGACCGGGATTGTGCAGGAAAAAGACGAGCCATTCGCCCTGGCGATGCGAGTGTTGACGGCTGCGCTCTATGGACCGCGACACACTTACGGTTACCCCGACAGCGGCACGACGGAATCCATCAAGGCGATTTCGCGCGACGACGTAGAGCATTTCTGGCAGCAGAATTATTTTCCGGACGACGCGGCCCTGGTCGTTACAGGAAACATCAAACTGGCGTCATTAAAGCCACTGCTGGAGAAGCGGTTCGGCGCGTGGAAGGCTGGGAGGCCCGCTCCACCAGCGCTGGGTTCGCCGGAGACAACCGACGCCAAGCTGATTCTTGTGGACCGCCCAGGAGCGCCGCAGACGACGCTGGTGTGCTTCTCGGTGGGGTTGGCGAGATCGACTCCGGACTACGCGCCAGTGGAGGTGATGAACACGGATCTCGGAGGACTTTTCTCAAGCCGCATCAACATGAACTTGCGCGAAGCGCACGGTTACACGTACGGCGCTGGATCGTTCTTCAATTATCACCGGGCGCCCGGACCGTTCGTCGTGTTTTCGGATGTGCGGACGGACGTGACCGCTCCGGCGACTTCGGAAGTGTTCAGCGAACTGCGGCGGATGCGCGAAACGCAAATGACGCCGGCGGAACTCCTTCTTTCGAAGGATTCCATCGCGCGGTCGCTGCCGGGGCGGTTCGAACGCGGGACGGCGGCGGCGGCGACCTTCGCGGAGCTTTTCACCTACGATTTGCCGTTGGATTATTACTCGACTCTGCCGGATCACATCAACGCCGTGACCATCGAGCAGGCGCAAGCCATCGCGCAGAAATACGTTCAGCCGGAGAAAATGATTGTTCTTGCGGTAGGCGACCGCTCGAAGATCGAAGAAGAGATGAAGAAGCTGAATCTGGGCAAGGTCGAGATGCGGGACACGGATGGGAAGATCGTTCACTGATCTCGAATGTTTCGAGTGTTGACTCCGACTGAACCCGTCGCTAAGATTTGATTGAGAAGGTTCCCGCGCAACCGCGGGGACTCTTATTTCAACCACGGAGGCGCCTGTGCGAACCATTACCAAAGTTCCCGCGGGCGGGTGTGTCTCCGTGGCTTGCATGAACTGACCGCGTCACCCCTCTCGCAATTCAAATCCAGTTGAACCGATGCTGTTTTGATTTTGGCACTAGCGGCGGCCGTGTGTTGCGCCATGGCTGCGGGAGGATTTTCCATGTCTATTATTGGATGGGGATGGAATTCGTATTTTGAAGCGTTCTGGCGGGGCGGGGACTGGGGAAACGCGGTACCAGCGCGTGTTGTGGCACAGCAACGGAAATTCTGGCGGGTCGCGGGAGACTTCGGCGAATGCTGGGCGGAGGCGAGCGGGAAGCTGCGTCTTGCGGCGGCAAAGTCGGACTGGCCGGCGGTAGGCGATTGGGTGGTCATGGAACTCCACGGGGCAGACTCGACAGCCGTGATCCAGGAGGTCTTGCCGCGACGGAGCAAATTTGTCCGCAAGTCGCCGGGGAAAAAGATAGAAGAGCAGGTGATCGCTGCGAATGTGGACACGGCGTTGCTGGTGTCGGGGTTGGACGGCGATTTCAATCCGCGGCGCGTGGAGAGGTATCTGGCGCAGTCCTGGGAGTCCGGGGCGAGGCCGGTGATCGTGTTGAATAAGGCGGATGCTTGCGAGGAGGCGCGCGGGAAGGCCGCCGAGATGGAGCGCGTTGCGATAGGGACGTCGGTGTGCGTTGTTAGCGCGAGAACTGGAGAGGGTTTCGCTGAACTTGAAGAGTTTCTCAAGCCAGGGCACACATTAGTGCTGCTGGGTTCTTCCGGAGTGGGCAAGTCAACGATCGCGAACCGGCTCCTGGAGGAAACGGTCGAGGAAGTTCGGCCGGTTCGCGAGAGCGATAGCAAGGGACGGCATACCACGACCGCGAGAGAACTGTTCATCTTGCCAGGGGGCGCGCTACTAATGGACACGCCGGGCTTGCGCGAGATGCAACTGTGGGACGCGGAGCACGGCGTCGCGCAAGCATTTCCCGACATCGATTCGCTGGCGGCGCAGTGCCGATTCGGCGATTGCCGTCATGAAGCGGAGCCAGGATGCGCGGTCCTGGCGGCGCTAAGCGCGGGAACATTGGATTCGGCGCGGGTCGAAAACTGGCGAAAGCTTTTGCGCGAGCAGGAATTCTTCCGGCGGAAAATAGATCCCGAAGCGCGACAAGAGCAAAAAGAGCTATGGAAACAGATTCATCGAGCTGCGCGGCAGAAATACCAGCAGAGACAAAGAGACGAAGGGAAGCGGTGAGGGCGTTGTACTCGGTGCCGAGGTCACTTTGGCGACGACTAGGAAAGCGCGACGCGCTTGTGGATGAATTCCACGATGTCTTGCGTGGAGGTTCCGGGGAGAAAGATTTCGGCGATGCCGGATTTTTTGAGGGCGGGGATGTCGGCTTCGGGAATGATTCCGCCGACGAGGACAGTGACGTCGGTCATGCCTTTGTCGTGGAGGAGTTTCATCAGCTGGGGGCAGATGGTGTTATGGGCGCCAGAGAGGATGGAGAGGCCGATGACGTCGACGTCTTCCTGAACGGCGGCGGAGGCGATCATTTCCGGGGTTTGGCGCAACCCAGTGTAAACGACCTCCATGCCGGCGTCGCGCAAGGCACGGGCAATTATTTTTGCGCCGCGGTCGTGGCCATCCAACCCCGGCTTGGCGATCAGCACTCTGATTTTCTTCTCTGGCATTTCTCTGCCTCTTCTCAGTGTACTCCGTGCCTTCGGTGTTGAAAAAATCCGCCCTTCGCTGCTACATCATAAATCGGCGGACGCCATCTTTAAGGACTGGAACGTTGAAATTGATCAGCAGGCCGAGCTTGTGACCCGACAGCCTAAGATATATGTAAGCATGATGGCTTCATGGATCGGTGCGAGTGCCTCGACCGACTTGAGTTCTACCACAATCCGCTTCTCCACAAGCAAATCTAGCCTAAAATCACAAGCGAGCTTTATTTCTTTGTATACGAGAGGAACCGGTTTTTGTTCTTGAAAGCCGATTTTGCGAATCGCGAATTCATGGCACAGGCATGCTTCATAAGCGGATTCCAGCAGGCCGCGTCCAAGTAGTCTGTGGACTTCCATGGCGGCGCCGATGATCTCGTGGGTGATTTCGTTGTCGGTCATGGAGCAGGGGGTTTCAACACAGAGTTCACAGAGAGCACAGAGAAGAGTTAGGTGATAGCGACTTCTTCGTAGGTGCCGAAGACGTCGCGCAGGGCATCGCAGATTTCGCCGAGGGTGGCGTAGGATTTCACGGCATCGTAGATGAACGGCATGAGGTTGTCTTTTCCCTTGGCCGCGGCGCGCAGGGCATTGAGGCGGCGAGCGACCTCGGCCTGGGAGCGATCGGCGCGGAGCTTGCTCAACCGCTCGGCCTGGCGGTGGGCCACCGTCTCGTCAATTTGCAGAACGTCCAAGGGCTTCTCTTCGGATGCGAAATCATTCACGCCGACTATGATTTTTTCTTTTTTATCTACGGCCACCTGGTAACGGTAGGAAGCTTCGGCGATTTCGCGCTGCGGGTAGCTGCGCTCAATGGCGGCAACCATGCCGCCCATGGCGTCGATTCTCTCGATGTATTCCCACGCGCCTCGCTCGATTTCGTTGGTCAGAGTTTCGACGAAGTAGGAACCGCCGAGCGGATCGACGGTGTTGGTGACACCGGTTTCGTGGGCGATGATCTGCTGCGTGCGCAGTGCGATGGTCGCGGCAAACTCCGTCGGCAGCGCCCAGGCTTCATCGAGCGAATTCGTGTGAAGTGATTGCGTGCCGCCAAGCACCGCGGCGAGCGCTTGAATCGCGGTGCGAACGACGTTGTTGTAGGGTTGTTGCGCGGTCAGAGAGCAGCCGGCGGTCTGCGTATGAAAGCGCAGCGCCCAGGAGCGCGGTTTTTTTGATTTGTAGCGCTCCACCATGGCTTTGTGCCAGATGCGGCGCGCTGCGCGATACTTGGCGATCTCCTCGAAGAAATCATTGTGCGCGTTAAAGAAAAAGGAGAGCTGCGGCACAAATTGATCGACGTCGAGTCCGCGGCGCATTCCCCATTCGACGTACTCCATGCCATCGCGCAGAGTGAAGGCCAATTCTTGAATGGCGGTCGAGCCGGCCTCGCGGATGTGATAGCCGCTAATCGAAATGGGATTGAATTTGGGCGTGTTCTTGACGCTGAATTCGAACGTGTCGATTACCAGCCGCATCGAAGGTTCCGGCGGATAGATGTATTCCTTCTGCGCGATGTATTCCTTCAAAATGTCGTTCTGGAGCGTGCCCGAAAGTTTCTTCCAATCCGCGCCCTGTTTTTCGGCGACGGCCAGATACATTGCCCAAATGATCGCGGCCGGCGAATTGATGGTCATCGAGGTCGTGACATTCGCCAGCGGAATCTTGTCGAAGAGCACTTCCATGTCTGCGAGCGAACTGATGGCCACGCCGCACTTGCCGACTTCTCCTTCGGAGAGCGCGTGATCGGAGTCATAGCCCATCAACGTGGGCAAGTCGAAGGCCGTGGAGAGGCCGGTCTGGCCCTGCGCGAGGAGATAGCGGAAGCGCTGGTTGGTGTCCTCGGCCGTTCCAAAGCCCGCGAACTGGCGCATGGTCCAAAGCCGGCTGCGGTGCATCGTCGAGTGGATGCCGCGCGTATACGGCGGCTCGCCAGGGAAGCCGAGATCTCGCTCAGGGTCCCAATTCGGAAGATCCGCTTTGGTGTACAGCCTGCGAATCGGATACCCGGAAATGGTGGTGAATTCGGACTGTCTTTCGGGGCTTTTTTTCAGCGCCGGCTCGAGCGTGTTTTTCTCCCAGGCTTGTTCTTTGGCGGAGGGCGCTCGATCTACTGAAGATGTTTCCGCCGGGGGCGCGGCTTCGGTGGTTCCCTTGGATCGTTCGCTCATACTCATTGCCCCCGGGAAGAATTCAATTATCTGTTCGAAAGACCGCAAAGATTAATGCTATTCGAAAGGTACCTGAGGGGCAAGGGCAGTCTGGCCGCACCGCAGACAAGAGAACATCAGTTCACGACCTAACGAGAAAGTATGGAAACGAAAAAGCCGGTCCAGGTCGCGCAACTGGACCGGTTCCTCCCGCGCGATTTGCCGTTGTCACTTGGCCGTGTATTCCTTGGCGGTCAATTCTTTGTGGCCCACGGACTGCGGATGCCCCACGGTTCCGTTTGGGGCCTTCCCATCGTCGGGCAACCAGAGGTGAAAAATGATGGCGTCGGTTTGAGCGGCGGCTTCGGCAATTTTCTTGGCCTCCTCAGGCGACCGGTCCAGAACCTGCACCCGGCCAGTGGCAATCTCGACCGTGTGGTCGTGATAGAACTTATTCCAAGTCTCGAGAGAAACGTTGGACCGTGAGACGTTCTTGGCGACGAAGTATTCCACCTGTTTGAGAAGCGCATTGGGCTCAGTGGATTCGTAAATCAGGCATTCGAGCACGTCACTCGATACCGGTTTGCAGTAGTGATGGTAGGGTCCCATCACTTTGCCATCCATCTTGTGCGGAGCCAGGACATGAATATCATGGCCGTCGGCGGGGGTGCGCGGCTTTTCCTGTGGCGGAGCGCTCCGCGATCCCAAGACGAGTACTCCGGAAATCAAAAGCGAGGTAAAGAATCCGTACTTGTAATTCACAGTTTCGCTCATAGCTTCTCCTCCTGAAGCATGATTTCGCAGTTCATGGGGAACTTCCGAGAAGAAAAGACTGGCCGTGCGAGAAACCGTATGCCCGTGCCTCTTGCTTGTCAAGCGTGCATCACGGGGTGACGGGGCTGTCCGGATTCGAAGAGAAGGCCAATATGGGTCCGGGAAAAAGGAAACTCGGCCAGGGAAGTAGCTCCCCCTGGCCGAGCAGAGCAAGTTTTGAGCAGATTACTTTTGGCCGGCGTTAAACGAGAGTTTCTCAGTACCGACCACTTGGCCGTGCAGCGTGCCGGGAATGAGCGTCTCGCGCGCGGCTTCGCCGGTCTTGCCATCGGCGATGGTGACGCGATTGACTTCGAGAGTACGCCCGACGGCGCGCTCGTAATTGGCCTTGGCTTCGACGAGGTTTGCCAACGCGCGCAGTTCCGTGCCCTGGGCGTTGATTAGGTCGCGTTGCGTCTGAATGACGAGGTATACGGTCGATGCGCCGAGCTTATACTTTTTCTGCTCCGCATCAAACGTCTGCTGCTGCAGCTCACGCGCTTTGCTGGCGGCATCGACCTGGGCGCGGTCCTGGGTAAGTGCGATGTAGGTATTGCGGACGTCGAGCAGGGCAGTGTTTTTCAACAGCTGCAACTGCGCTTCGAGTTGATGCTGGAAAAGAATAGCGCGCTGATTGTCCGCTTGAGCGGAGCGATTGCGGATAGGAATCTGCACGTTCAACGATACTTGGTAGTCGGGGAAATTGTTGTGAAAGACCGAGCTCATGGCGTCGCCGAAGCCGGCAGATGATGTGCCAACTACGGGTACGGTGGCCGTGGGAATGAAGACGTTCACGAGGTTGCCATTCCCATCAACAAGCTGCGTTCCCAGTCCCGGAACAGGAGTGCCGAATTTCGGTTGATTGCCCGCGAGCCCAACGCTTCCGTATTGCGCGCTAAGGGTGGCGGTCGGCAGCAGCGCGTTGCGTGTGGCTTTGAGGTCGATCTCTCCGTTCAAGAGGTTGAGCGCTTCTTCCTGCAGCTCCGGCCTCTTCGCAAATGCTTCCTTTGCGGCTTCTTCAAACGAGGGGGCTTCAATGGCTTCCGGCCGGGACGGTAGTTCCGTTGGAATAATCTCGACGTTGACGAGATTGGGCGCGAGCGGATTTTTGCTGATGGCGTTCTTCAGGATCTGCTGATTCTGGAGGTGCACGGTCTGTGCCACGATCAGGTTCTGGCGGTCGGTGGCGAGTTCGGATTCGGCGCGGGTCACGTCGAGCGGAGCCATCGTGCCGATTTCCAACTGCTTTTTATTGTCGTTGTAAAGCTTTTGCGCCACGGTCACGGCCTGCTCCTGGACTCTTACGTTTTCCCTGGCGAAAACCAATTCCCAGTAAGCGGTGATCGTATTGGTCACCGTAGTGATGGCCTGCTGGGTGAAGGCCCAGTCCGCGATTTTACGGTTGTTTTTGGCGATGCGAATGTTTCGCGTGTTGACGGAACGCCCGAATCCGTTGAGCAATTGTTGCTGGAATCCGACGAAAATCGAAGATTGCACGGAAGGGTTGAACAAGTTCGCGGCTGAAGTGGAGGAACTCCGCGTGTTGTCAAACGTGGTGAAGAAGGTCGTACCGGTCTGGAACCCCTGGGCATACTGTGTGTTGAAAGTGGAAGTGTGCAAGGTCAGTCTGGCGAGCGAGGAAAGCCCGGTGCCCGTACCGGAAGTCAGGGGGTTGTTGACCGGCACGTTGCGGTCGTCGATGCTCAGGGTCGTGGTGATCACCGGATCGTAATTGAGCAGCGGATTGTTCGCGCTCGAACCCCCAAACACCGCGCCGGGAGTGGTGAAGCCAAAACCTCCGGCATTGGCCTTGAGGATGCTAGTATCTGCGAACCAGGGATTGTAACGTTGCACCACGATGTCCATGCTGTTTTCCAGCGCCAACTCCACCGCCTCCTGCATGCTCAGCTCCAGTTTTCCGTCATGGATGAGCTGGTCGATACGGGGCGAATTGGTGAGGCCGGGCGCTTCGATACTGATCGGACTGTAGGGAGCGAGGAGATTCGGGAAGAACTTGGGCCCACGGGTATAGTTGTGCTTTGCCGAGCCGAGAGCGACCGGCACGATCGGCGTGGCTGTCTTGGCGGGCGCAGCTTGAGGAGTTTGCGGCGCTTCCTGCCCGAAGGCCGGGGAAATGGGCCCTCCCACGAGCGTTACGGCCAGTATGGCGGCCAACAGCGGTCGAGCATACAGCGTCTTCATAGTGCTCCTTACCCTCAAGATTCATCCCCCAAGGGGCTTAATTTATATGTACTCAACTCTGTAAAACGTTCGCAGAATGGAATTTGTTTCAAGAAGTTGACCGTTTTGAGGTCACGACTGAAATCTGACAGCTTCACGGCCACCCGCCGGGCACGGTCCACTTTCTATCCGGAGGGCTGCACCGCGCCGACCGCGCGAAGAAAGCAGTCTAGCAGGGGCCCTCTTCCTTGACAACGCACAGGGCGGCGGCTAGGCTGCTGACATTTCGACGCCCAGGAGTTGCCAGCGGTTAGCTAGAGCGAATGCTGAAACGCGAAGAATTGCTAAAGCTGTTCGAGACGGCAGGCGCCATCCGCCATGGACATTTTGAGTTGTCCAGCGGGTTGCACAGCGGAACTTACGTCCAGTGCGCGCTTGTCCTGCAATATCCGCGGTTCGCGGAGAAGCTGGGACAAGCGCTGGCGGCGCTCTTTTCGGATAGCAGGATTGAGGCGGTTGTCTCGCCAGCCATGGGGGGGCTCATTATCGGGCAGGAAGTCGCTCGGGCGCTGCCGGAGCCGAAGAGCTCGCCCGGCGGTGGAACGCCTGCACTCTTTGTGGAGCGCGATGCCAGCGGGATGATGACGCTGCGGCGCGGGTTCTCGCTGGCTGCGGACCAGCATGTTCTCGTCGTTGAAGACGTGTGGACGACAGGCGGCTCGACGCAGGAAGCCATTCGCGTCGTGGAAGAGGCCGGTGCCCGCGTGGTTGCTGCCGGTGCGCTGATCGACCGGAGCGGCGGGAAGATCGACTTCGAAGTCGAAGCGCAGTCGCTGATCCAACTGCCCATTGCCAGCTACGAGGAAGAAGACTGCCCGCTTTGCCGCGGCGGCAGCGTCGCCGTGAAGCCCGGAAGCCGCTTTGTCCGCACCGCCCCATAGGGCCAATTAAGAACTTGCCAAATCTCCTCCTTCTTCTGAAGACTGATCACTGAAAACGGATAACTTGCTTTCCATGCGCTATTTCAAGCTCACCATCGCCTACGACGGCACCGATTTTCACGGTTGGCAGATTCAAACCAATAAGCCCACGATTCAGGGAGAAATTGTGGGAGTGCTCCGGCGCCTGACGCAGGAGAACGTCGTTTTGCATGCTGCCGGGCGCACCGACGCCGGCGTTCATGCGCTTGGCCAAGTCGGGAGCTTTCGAACGCAATCGCCATTGTCGGCGCAGGAATTTCAACGCGCTTTGAACGCGCTGCTTCCCCCGGCGATTCGAATCGCTGGCGCCGAGGAGGTCGGCCCGGATTTCAATGCGCGATGGTCGGCGCGGGGCAAGACCTACCGCTATCGGCTGTATCGCGGGAAAGTGGTGCCGCCGATGCTATGGCGTTACGTCCTCCACTATCCGTTTCCGCTCGACGAAGACGCCATGAGCGACGCGGCGGCCCGGTTTGTCGGCATGCATGATTTCGCCTCGTTTGCGGCTTCGACGGGCTCCGAAGAGGACGACAAAGAGCGCTCCACCGAGCGCGAAATCTACTCCACCGAATTGGTGCGCACCGCGGACAACGAAGAGCTGGCCTTCACCGTTCGCGGACGCTCGTTCCTTCGTTATATGGTGCGCAAGATGGTGGGCACGCTGCTCGACGTGGGCCGCGGAAAACTCACGCCTGCGGACATCGATCGCTTGTACGAACTGCGGGACCGCTCCAAATCCGGCCCCACCGTTCCGCCTCAAGGTCTCGTGATGGTCGAAGTGCAACACGAAGAGGCTTGGCACCTCTGAGCGAGCCATGATCGTCGACAATCTGAATGCCGGCCCGACCTTTGTCCCATTTCCCCAGCTTCGGGTAAGAGACCTTCCCTCGTCAAAATCAATTACTATAAACTACCTGTGAAACCGTGTATACCATCCGTCAGGCGCAGAAGAATTTTTCAATGCTTCTGCGGAAGGCGGTCCGAGGCGAGAAAGTCATAATTGCTCGTGGGCGGACACCGGTCGCCAAGCTTGTGGCGGTGCCCCGCTTGAGAAAGAAGCGCGTCCCAGGTAGCTTGAAGGGAAAGATCTCTTACACTCCCGATGCCTTCGCGCCAATGACCAAAGAAGAGCTCGCCGAATGGGGCATCGAGTGACGGTTGAGTTGCTTGCGCTTTCCGTGCTGGCAAGGGCTCGGCGGCCGGTAATTCCACATCCAACCCCCAGCCTCAAAATCGGTTAGAATTGCGCTTATGGCTGCCACGGCCGTTCCCATCGACACGCTTCCTTCGATCAATCCGGCTACGGGCGAAGTACTCGCGCATTTTGAGAGAACGCGGGCGGCGTCGTTGCCGGGGATCGTTGCCCATGCCCGAGTTGCCCAGAGCGCATGGGCGAAGCTCCCGATCCGCGATCGCTGCGCGAAGTTGCGCGGTCTTCGTGAACGCATCATGGCCTCGCGAAATGAATTGGCGGACGCCGTTGTACGTGAATCCGGCAAGCCGCGCGTGGAAGCCCTCTTTGCGGATATTTTCGTTGCTCTCGATTCGGCGAAATACTGGTCCAGGAACGCGGCCGGCGCTCTTCGCACACGGCGTGTTCCGCATCACAGTACCGCTGCAAAAGCCAAACGCGGCTATCTGGCTTACGACCCTCTCGGTGTCATCGCCATCATTTCTTCGTGGAACTACCCGCTGGCGATACCGCTCGGCCAGATCGTTCCGGCCGTCGCTGCAGGAAATGCCGTGGTGTGCAAGACCAGCGACTTCACGCCGCAATGCGGCGCGATGATCGAGAGACTTTTCATCGACGCAGGTTTCCCAGAAAATCTCGTTGCCGTTGTCCAGGGGGGCGGAGAAGTCGGCCAGGCCTTGATCGACGCGTCGCCGGACAAAGTGCTGTTCACCGGAAGCGTGGCTACCGGCCGCCGCGTTGCCGAAGCTTGCGCAAAAAAACTAATCCCCTCCGTGCTCGAACTTGGCGGCAAGGATGCCATGATCGTTCTTGCGGATGCGGACCTGGAGGTGGCCTCCAGCGCGGCCGTCTGGGGCAGCTATACGAACTGTGGGCAGGTATGCCTTTCCGTGGAGCGGTTGTTCGTCGAGCAAGCCGCAGCGGAAAAATTCATGGCGCTTTGCGTGGAAAAAACGAAAAAACTGCGCATCGGTCCGGGGAGCGATCCTGCGACAGACGTCGGCCCGCTCATCCGGCCGCAGCACGTGCAGCGCATGAGCGATTTAGTCCGCGACGCTGTTTCCCGAGGCGCAAAGGTTTTGTGCGGCGGCAACTCGCGCCCTGATCTTGGCCCCAATTTCTTCGAACCCACGGTCGTCGCTGGTGTCGATTCCTCCATGAAGTTATTTCAAGAAGAGACGTTCGGCCCGATCCTGGCGATGCAAATCGTGCGCGACGCCGATGAAGCAGTAGCTCGCGCCAATGACTCCCCATTCGCGCTGGCAGCAAGTGTTTGGACCAACGACAAACGGCGCGGCGAAGCGATCGCGCATCATCTCCGCGCCGGCGCCGTCATGGTGAACGATGCCATCAGCTATTTCGGCATTGCGGAAGCGCCGCACGGCGGGTGTGGCGCGAGCGGCTGGGGCCGCACCCATGGCAAAGCAGGCCTCCTCGAAATGGTGCGAATGAAATACATGGATGTCGACCGCCTGCCGCGGCGCGAAAAGCCCTGGTGGTACCGTTATGGCGCGGATCTGGAGCGCGCCGCGGACGCTTTTCTCCAATTTGAATTTTCTGGTGGTATCGGCGCGAAGTTGCGAAATGCCCGCAGTGCCATGAAAACGTTTTTCCGCGACCACGGATTGTAGAGAGGATCTCCATGCCCGAAGAGACTGCAGCGGCACCGAAAATCAAAACGCGCAAACCCAAACAGCGGGCCTGCGATGAAAAGGACGAAAAGGGCAAGCTCTGCAACGGACACTTGAAGCGCTACTACGATTACCCGAAGGAAGTCGTGGCGCTCATTGGTCCGAAAGCGGAGATTTACCGTTGCGAATTCTGCAAGACGCTGTATCGCCCGGATCCGGCGCAACAGCCGCAGAGTTATACCTTGCGGAATTAGATCGATCTCTTTCGAACCAAACGAGGCCCGCCGTGCAACAGAACGAATGGATGTACGACTGGAACGTCGCCACCCCGCCGGCGATTCCTCCTGGCACGCGCGTGTTGATGAATGACGAAACCCTTCGAGATGGCTTGCAGAATCCTTCCGTCTTCGACCCCAGCATCGAAGAAAAATTCGAAATCCTGCACCTGATGGAATCCCTGGGAATCGACGCGGTCAATATCGGTCTGCCCGGTGCCGGGCCACGCGCTTTTGCCCACACCGAAGCGCTGGCCCGCGAAATCGCCACGCACCGGATGAAGATCAAGCCCAACTGCGCGGCGCGCACGCATGAGAACGACATTCGCCCCATAGTGGAAATTTCACAGCGCGCGGGCATCGCCATTGAGGCCGCAACGTTTCTAGGCTGCAGCCCGATCCGCCGCCTTGTGGAGGACTGGACGGTCGAGCACCTCGAACGCACCACCGAAAAAGCAGTGAAGTTCGCAGTCGAGAACGGTCTCCCGTCCATGTACGTTACGGAAGACACCATTCGAACCGATCCCGATACCGTTAAGCGGCTGTACTCGACCGCCATTCGAAACGGCGCAAGCGCCATCGTCCTTTGCGACACCGTGGGACACGCCACCCCGATCGGGGCCTTCAATCTAGTTAAGTTCGTCATCGACGAAGTGGTGAAACCTTCTGGCGAAAAAATTCGCGTCGACTGGCATGGTCACAACGATCGCGGCCTCTCCATCGCCAATTCGCTCGCGGCCGTCGCTGCCGGCGCGCATCAGGTCCACGCGGCGGCCAATGCGCTCGGTGAACGCGTCGGCAACACGCCCATGGAGTTAATGCTCGTCAATCTTCGACTCATGGGACTCATAGAGCAGGACCTGTCCCGGCTCAAGGAGTATTGCGAGAAAGTCGCCAAGGCCACGCACACGATGATTCCGCCGAACTATCCGGTCGTTGGCCATGATGCCTTTCGAACCGCCACCGGCGTTCACGCCGCCGCGCTCATCAAAGCCTTTCGAAAAAATGATCTCGCGCTGGCCAATGCCGTTTACAGCGGTGTGCCCGCGCATCTCTTCGGCCTCGACCAGGTTATCGAGATCGGCCCGATGAGCGGCAAATCCAACGTGCTGTTCTGGTTGGAGAAGCACCGCATTCCGGCAGACGACGCCGTTGTCACGCGCATCTTTGACGCCGCCAAGCAGTCCCCGCGCGTCCTCTCCGATGAGGAAGTTCTCGCCCTCTGCACCGAGGCCGCACACAATTGAGCGGGAAACGACCTTGCAAGCCGACGGTGAAACGCGCCTTCGTTTGCGTTATTCTTCTGGCTATGCCGGTTCGCTCCGCCGCTCCCTCCCACGCGTCACGCCAGGCCCAACGTTCACGGCTCTCCGACGACGTGCGAGTCCGCGCGGCTCTCGATTGGTTCACGCCCAATATTTCCTGGGTTAACGACCAGCAGGCACGTATCACGGAAATCCCGGCGCCGCCTTTTCAGGAAGCGCAGCGCGCCGGGGCGGTCAAAGTGTTGCTGGCCGAGGCCGGTCTGCCGGCGCACATCGACAAGGCCGGCAACGTCATCGGGGAACTGCGCGGTGTAAATGAAAAAGAAATTGTCGTTATTGCGGCGCACCTTGACACCGTGTTCCCCCCCGGCACGGACGTGAAAGTTCACCGCGATGGCAGCCGCATGACCGCCCCTGGAATTTCCGATAATGGCAGCGGCGTGGCGGCGCTCTTGGCGCTGGCGCGTGCCGTGCAGTTCGCGCATCTCAAGCCGCAGCGCACCGTTCTTTTCGTCGGCGACGTTGGCGAAGAAGGCGAAGGCAATCTGCGCGGCATGCGCGCCCTCGTCGATACCTACCGCGGGAAAATCAAAGCGGTTGTCGTACTCGACGGGTCCGGCACCGATCACGTGACGACGAAAGCCCTCGCTTCGCGCCGCCTCGAAGCCCTGATCACCGGCCCTGGCGGCCACAGTTGGTCCGACTTCGGCATGCCCAATCCCATCAACGCCCTTGTCCGTGGCTCCGTGCGCTTCATCAACACTAAAGTTCCGGCCAGCCCTCGCACAACGTTTAACCTCGGACAGATCGAAGGCGGTACTTCGGTGAATTCCGTTCCCTATGAAGCGCGCCTGAAAGTCGATATTCGCTCGGAGAGCGAAGACGAACTAACCCGCCTCGAATCCGCACTTCGCGAGTGCATCGCCGCCGGCGTGCGCGACGAGATGGATTCCGCACGCGACCGTTCCAAAGGGAAGCTGGAATGGAAGGTCGAACCGTTGGGGAGCCGTCCGGGCGGGGAATTGGCCCAGGATTCGGCGCTACTGGCTGCGCTTCGTGCCGCCGATGAGTTTGTCGGCAATCAGTCGCGCATCGAACGTTCTTCGACAGACGCGAATATTCCGCTCTCCCTTGGGATCGATGCCATTTCCATCGGTGCCGGCGGCAGCGGCGGCGGGGCGCACTCGCTGCAGGAATGGTACGATTCCGCGGGCCGGGAAGCCGGTTTGAAGCGCGCGCTGCTTACCGTCCTCGGAGTTTCCGGAGTGGCAGAGGAGAAATCGCGATGAAAATCCGGAAGAATCGCGCTCGATTCCTTGCCGGCATTGTCTCTCTCGTTGTCCTCGCAATCGTTGCCGCATTCTACACGAAAACGAGCGTGGCGCAAAAAGCTCCTAGCACCACCTATTACACTCACGGGCGAATTTACACGAATGACCTCGCGCATCCGTGGGCCGAGGCCATGGCCGTCAGCGACGGAAAGATCAGTTGCATCGGCAAAATGGACCACGTCCTCCTCGATTGCGGAGGCGGCCAGGAAGGCGTCGAGACTGTCAACCTCAAAGGCCAATTTGTGATGCCCGGCTTCAATGATGCACACGTGCATCTCGGTGGCGCCGCCGCGGACGAACTCGCCGTCCCGCTAACGGGTGTGCCTTCCGCGGAAGAAATGCAGAAGCGCGTCGTCGCCGCCGTTGCGCAGCACAAAGCAGGGGAATGGATCACCGGAGGCGGCTGGGACCACACGCTCTGGCCTGACCGAAAATTCCCCAATCGCCAGCAGCTCGATGCCGTCGCGCCCAAGAATCCCGTCATCCTTACACACATCTCCGGTCACGTGGCCGTGGCGAATTCTCTCGCGCTCAAGAGCGGGGAGATCGACAAGAACACTCCCAATCCGGCGGGCGGTGAGATCGAACGCGATGCGCTTGGCGAGCCAACGGGAATGCTGAAGGAAGACGCGGCCATGTCCCTGGTGAAAGCGCGGATTCCCGATCCCACAACTGAGCGGCGCCGCAAGGGAATCGAGCGGGTACTCGAAAATGTCGCCAGGAACGGTGTCACTTCCGTCCAGGATTATTCCGAGTGGGCGGATTTTCAGGTGTACCAGCAGCTGAAAGAGGAAGGCAAACTCACCGTTCGAATCACGGAGTGGCTGCCGTTCAATTTGCCGCTCAACGAGTTGCAGAATATGCGTGCCCAGGGCGGCATCAAGGATCCCTGGTTGAAGACGGGCGCCCTGAAAGCATTTACGGATGGAGCCATGGGTTCGCGCACCGCTGCGATGCTCGAGCCCTATTCCGACGATCCATCCACGAGCGGAATCCTCACCAACGATCCGGAAAAGCTCACGGCGATGGCCATTCAGCGCGACAAGGCCGGTTTCCAGTTGGCCTTCCATGCCATCGGCGATCGCGCCAATCGCATCGCGCTGGACGTTTTCGAAGCAGTCGCCAAAGCCAACGGCCCGCGCGACCGCCGCGACCGCATCGAGCACGCGCAGGTCGTCGCGCCCATGGATTTCGTCCGTTTTGCGGAACTTCACGTCATTGCTTCCATGCAGCCTTCGCATCAGACCACGGACATGCGCTGGGCGGACGACCGCATCGGGCAAGAGCGCGTGCTGGGCGCATACGCCTGGGCCACCATGCTGAAAAATGGTGTGACTCTGGCTTTTGGAACGGACTACAACGTGGAGCCCATCAGTCCCTTCCGCGGGCTGTACGCTTGCGTTACTCGAGAACGCCCGGAGGGCGGCCCGAAAAACGGCTGGCAGCCGCAGGAGAAAATCTCGCTCGACGATTGCATTCGCGCGTACACCTCTGGTTCTGCTTACGCACAGTTCGAGGAAGGGAAAAAGGGCGAACTGAAACAGGGCGAGTACGCCGATTTCGTCGTCCTTTCGAACGATCTCACCAAGGTCCCCCCCGCGCAGTTCACGAAAGCACGGGTCCTCCGCACCGTCGTCGCCGGCCGCACGGTTTATCAGGAACGCTGATTCTCCAGGTGCACTTTCGCCTGCATTCCTTCCTCCTGGGCCCGAGCAGAGCTGCTAGTACTCATGGCACACGCCAGTCGGTGGCGGTAGCCCGTGCTTATGGGGCAGACCCTTTGGCACTTCGAATAGCTTCTTCACGAAAGGAGACACTCTCAAGTCTTTAGGCAGGCTGCTCAAGATTCCTTGGCTTGATTTATTCACAATTTAGATAACTTTTATATTCGCTTGACAAATTTCCCGCCGAACACTATATAGGCCTCAACTGTGTGCTCGATTTCTCCCGGGCATGTCGCAATGCGAGTGGGGGGCGCGTCATGTCAACAATTCTGATCATGAACGGTGGGGGGGAGAACCTTGTTTTTTTTCGCCATCCTCAATCAACAGATTAGTGTGCGCATAGTTCGGTTGGGCCTGGCAAAGCCCAAACAGGAGGTAGTTGAATGCTAAGCAAGCGAGTGGTTTTGCTCGTAGTTGTTCTCTCTTGTCTGTTCGCATTGATGCCGTCGGCCCTATATTCTCAGTCCAATGCTGGCACTGTTGTTGGCCTCGTTACGGATTCCTCGGGAGGCGCCGTTGTCGGTGCCACGATCACTCTTACAGACAAGGCCACGAATACGCCTCGAACGACAAACTCGAACGAAGCGGGCCGCTTTGTTTTCGCAAACATCAACCCCGGCGCTTACGACATCAGGGTTGTAATGAAAGGCTTTCGGCAGTCAGTGGTGACCGGGCAGGAAGTCATCGTCGGCCAGACGCTCACCGTGAATGTCACCCTGGAAGTGGGCACCATGACCGAGACCGTGGAAGTAAGCGTTGTGACGGGCGCGGAACTGCAGACCGAGAACGCAACCATGGGAAGCACGGTGACCGGCGACATGTTGCTCAACATGCCCAGCCTGAATCGTGACGCGACCTCCCTCCTGACCTTGCAGCCCGCCACCGCTCCCAGCGTGGGCGGAGGCGACGTATATGGCGGCCAGGTAGCCGGGTCCTTGAGCGACCAAAATACTTACATGCTGGACGGCGGCAATTTCACGAGCGACCTGGAGGGCGACAACAACTACACCCACGGGGGCATGGGCGCCATCCCCACGCCAATCGAGAGCATTGAGGAATTCAAAGTAGCCACGAACAATCAGACCGCCGATTTCTCCTCGTCCGCCGGCGGGCAGGTTATGCTGGTGACCAAGCGCGGCACGAACAGTTTCCACGGCGCAGCCTACGAGTTCTACCAAAGCCAGTTGTTCAACGCCAACACCTGGGATAACAATCGCTTCAATGAACCCATCGTGAAGTTTCACGATAACCGCTTCGGGGGCGGCGTCGGCGGACCCCTGATCCCTGGCAAGCACCTGGGCGGTAAGACTTACTTTTATGGCTTCTACGAGGGCCATCGCTTTCCGGGAACAGCACTAGTGGAGGAGTGGGCGGTTCCGTCCATGTTAATGAGACAAGGCATCTTGCAAGCCTGTATCCCTAATGCGCCGCCCGCCACTGATTGCACGGTCCAGCAATACGACCTGAAGACGTCGACGGCCTGCAATGTGACACCATCGAACCCGACCGGGGCTTGCGACCCGAGGGGCATTGGCATTAGTCCAGTGGTGCTGCAGATGTGGAACAAATACATGCCGGCTCCCAACGATCTGGGCTACACCGGCGTGAATGGTGCGGACGCCCTGAATGTCCAGGGGTTCCGCGCCCCCCTGACTCTTCCTGTGAAGGACGACTACGTGGCGGTCCGCGTCGATCACGACTTTGGCGATAAGTGGCGGCTTTTTCTCTCCTATCGATATTCACGTGAAGTGGCCCCGAGCGCCAACCAAATTGACATCGGAGGGTTGCTGCCCGGTGATAAGCTTGGCGTCCCTACTTCCGCTTCGAGCAATCCAGTCAATCCGCGTTACGCTGTACTTGGCCTGACCGGCACCCTTACGCCCCATTTGATCAACGAGTTTCACACGAGCTACCTCCTCAACTACTGGACATGGGAAAGGCATGGCGTGGCGAATGCGCTCTCCAGCGTGCCGGCGGGGCTCGAGTTTGCCGACTCCCACTTCGGTTGCATGTGCCCTCTGAATATGGACACCCAGGACGCCCGGAATCGCGTCTGGAACGGGCACGACTGGACCTACAGCGACACCATCAACTGGGTCAAGGGTACTCACTACATGCAATTCGGCGGTAGCGTGATTCACTGGTGGGACCACCACGTTCGCGATGACCAAGTGGTTGCGGGCCTGCCGGATTTGGTCTACCAGCTCACCAAGGCTACGGGGCTGAAAACGTCCGGAGACAACAGGCCGACAGGGCTTCCCAGTACTCTGAATGGTAGGTGGGATACTCAGTACGCCCAAACATTAGGCTTTCTCGGGACGGCCGCGCAACTGTTCGTTCGGGGCGGGAACGACTTCCATTTGACCGGTGCCAAGACCTTCCAAGACACTTCGATCATTGACAGTTACAGTCTGTACTACAACGATTCCTGGAAAATCCGGCCAACTATCACCCTCAACTACGGCTTGGAGTGGGGCACGCAAATGCCTCCGTACGAAATCAACGGTGTGCAGGACGTCGCTGTGGATTCAAGTGGCAGCCCCATCAACACACAGGCCTACCTGCAGAACACAGTGAACATGGCATTGCAGGGGCAGGTCTACAACCCCGTCATCGGATTTGAGCCTATCCACGCCGTCGGTGGTCATCCCAAGTATCCCTTTAACCCCTGGTACGGTGGTTTCAGCCCTCGCGTTTCCGTGGCGTGGAGCCCCAAGTTCCAATCAGGAATCCTGAGCCGAGTCTTTGGCCAAGGCAAGACGGTCATTCGCGGCGGCTATTCCCGCATTTACGACCGCAACAACGGTGTGGATTTGGTGCTTGTGCCCCTCTTGGGATACGGCTTCGGCCAAACCATCCGGTGCAATGGTGCTGGTATCAACGGCGCCTGTAACGGTGGGTCCGGCACGACTCCAACCAACGGGTTCCGTCTCGGCGTGGATGGCACCACGGGTCCCTTTCCGGCCGTCCAGCAAACTCTTCCCATCCCTGCAGAGCCTGGCATCAATTCTCCCGCTGGCAGCAACATTTCTTTTCTCGACAGCAACTGGCGGCCCGGATCGAACGATCAGTTCACAGTCGGCATCCAGCGCGAGTTGCCGGACAACGTGATCCTGGAAGTGGCTTGGGTTGGCAAGTGGTCGAAGCACCTTTACCAGGGCCTAGACTTAAACAATGTTCCTTGGATGATGACGAAGGGTGGCCAGAGCTTTGCCAAAGCTTATGCCAGCCTCTGGACTGCCGATCATGCCGGCACGGCTGCCAGTACACAGCCTTTCTTTGAAAACAGCCTCCCCGCGTACTACCTCAATACAACCAACTCAAGTATTAACTCATACAATACGGCTAACACAGGGAAGATAGGCTTTACTCCCTTGCCCGTGTGCACGACTTTTACGTGCGCGGTCCAAACTAACGAAGGCGGCGGGCCCTTGGGCACTGGCAACATTTCTACCGAGAATGTATATGGAATGTTTCAGGACATAGATACCGGCTCGACTTGCCCCAAAGCACCCCCAACTAACCCTAATGGTTGCCCGTTTACCTTTGGGACGGCCCTTCCTGCGGATCTCCAGGGCTACAACTCCATGCTCGGCAACACCACCTTGGGATTCTCGAACTACCAAGCGGGCATTGTCAGGGTGCAAAAGCGTACCGGGCACGGGCTGATGCTGAACGCCAACCTTACCTGGTCACACACCCTGTCAACCGCGGGCATCAACCAGGAATACACACAGGCTAACCCCTCCGTTCCGTTTGACCTGCGCTACGACTACGGACCAGCTCCCTTTGACACGCGGTGGGTATTCAACATGCTCGGTACCTACGAGCTGCCTTTCGGCAAGGGTAAATGGTTGGGAACCCACAGCGGCTTCCTGGACCGGGTGATCGGCGGCTGGAGTTTCTCGCCGATCTTCCAGTGGAACAGCGGGCTGGTGCAGGAGACCTACACGGGTTCCTGCAATGAGTTCGGGCAAGGTAACGTCGCCTGGTGCTCCGGCATGGTGCCACTACAAGGAGTTAACGTGGGCAGCATCAGCCGCTCTCCGCACTACGGGGTTAATGCGACCAACGGCATAGGCACCGATGGCAATGCGAGCAACGGCGGCTCCGGGGTCAACTTGTTCGCTAATCCTGCCGCGGTTTACAACATGTTCCAACCGGTAGTTCTGGGCATCGATGGCCGGGCCCACGATCTAGGCCCGCTCTACGGGCAACATCGCTGGAACCTGGACTTTACCATTGCGAAGACCACTCGAATCAACGAACGCATCGGGTTCACGTTCTACGCTCAGTTCTTCAATGCGCTCAACCACATGCAGTTCAGCGATCCGGGTCAATACGGAAATTTCGGGGGATTGAATCTCCAAAGCGCATCATCATTTGGCGTGTTGGACAGCCAATTCAATGACCCGCGGAAGATTGCACTCGGCCTGCGGCTTTTCTTCTAGAAACGGGCACAATCCATCGAAACCTCGGCGGGCCGGTTCGCCATTCTGGGAGCGCGGGCATCCCGCCCGCTCTTGCCCTGAAGCTGGAAACTGCTTCAGCGGCCGTTGGAGTAGTACTTTACGTCGACGGTGTCGTACATGGTGGCGGCGTGGGTTTTTTCGTAGGCGGTGATGTCCGGCTCGTATTGCAATGTGGTGCCGATATCGTCCAGGCCTTTCAATGAAACTTCTTTGCGAGACGGGGCGATTTCAAACTTGAAGATGAGGCCGTGCTCGTCCCGTTGCTCCTGGCGTTGTTTTGGGGGTCGCCTGATATGGAGGCGTAGGCCTGCGTTACGCGCGACCGCCCGGAGGGGGTCCGAAAGACGGCCGGGAGCCGCAGGAGAAAATCTCGCTCGACGATTGCATCCGCGCGTACACCTCAGGCTCCGCCTACGCGCAGTTCGAGGAAGGGACGAAAGGCGAGAGGAAACAGGGCGAGTACGCCGGTTTCATCATCCTTTCCAACGATCTCATCGAAGTGCCGCCAGCGCAGTTCACCAAAACGCGCGTCCTTCGCACGGTAGTCGCCGACCGCACCCTCTGTGAGGCCCACTGAACGGGCGTTGGTGTCGTCGCTCCGCCGAGCTTCCCTTTCAGAATCCCCATTGCCACCCGTCTCCGACGTTGTACGATAGCTGGTCCTAATGGTACTAAAACCAGCTGTAATACTGCTTTTTCTGGCACCCACACACCGTAAATTGTAAGTAGCCTAGCGTTGCTTCAGCTTTGGCTGATATGAATCTTAGGTCGCGAATCTATTAGATAGGTGTTGACAACGTGGGCTGACCGCACTATATAGCCCCATAGTTTGCTGTTATTGCAAGTCGTTGCCCAAGGACAACTGCAGTCAGTATTCAACGAGCTCCCCGTGGAAAGTGTAGTGTGTTTGCTCGAGTAGACATGGTTTAGAGGTCAAATCCAATGATTGGTCTATAGAAGTTCATATAGAAATATGGATAGACATAGACAAAATTCATGTCCAACTTTAGATAAAGCAAACGTAATCCGTTCAATTTATTCGTTTTGCGTCTGTCGAGGTATGTGGCCAGGTATTTGCAGGTTCGATTGCACAAGTACGGTGGTCGGTGGGTTTCCTTTTATGGGGCGTTCCAACAATCTTAGATCTTACTTCAAAGAAATTCACGGGCTCGGCGCCCCCGCGAGTCTACGGTCTCGAGTACCAGTCCGGTCCTTTCAGGAGGTAGTTGAATGCTAAGCAAGCGAATGGTTTTGGTAGTGGTTGCTTTGTCTTGTCTACTTGCTTTGACTCCGTCGTCGCTGTTTGCTCAAGCGGCCTCCGCGGGTACGATTGACGGCACAGTTACCGACGCCACGGGCGCGGCGGTTGTCGGTGCCACGGCTACTTTAACCGATATCGGGACGAACACTTCGCGAACGGCAACAACAAATGAGGCGGGCCGATACCTCTTCATTAACGTCCCGCCGGGGACTTACAACCTGACGGTTAATAAGACGGGATTTCGCATAGCGAAGTTCACCAATCAGGTCGTGAGTGTGGGGACCACGCTCACGCTTAACGTGGCCCTGGAAGTCGGCTCGGTTGCTCAGACTGTAGAGGTCACTGCTACAAACGCCGACCTGCAAACTCTGAATGCTACGGTGGGCAACACGGTCTCAGGCATCATGCTCACATCGCTGCCCAGCATCGGCCGCGATGCTAGCACTTTCGTTACTCTGCAGCCGGGCGTCGCGCCTGATGGCAGCGTGGCCGGAGCAGTCTATGACCAGAACTCGTTCACCCTTGATGGCGGCCAGAACACCAACGACATGGATGGCTCGATGAACATCTACACGCCCAGCTTTGCCGGTGACACCACTGGTGGCCTGATCGGCGCGGCCGTCACTGGAAATGCGGGTGGCGGGCCCACTGGCGTGATGCCCACCCCGTCCGACAGCATCGAGGAGTTTAGGGTCGGCACCACCAACCAAACTGCGGACTTCAACAGCTCGGCTGGCGCCCAGGTCTCAATGGTGACCAAGCGCGGGGGCAATAGCTGGCACGGCACGGCTTACGAGACGTATCTGGACAATAATTTTAATGCCAACACCTACGACAATAACGCAACGAGCACGCCCATACCCAGCTACCATTTCAGCCGCTTTGGCATCGCCGGCGGCGGACCCATCATTCCCAGGGACATCTTGGGTGGTAAGACCTTCTTTTTCGCCAACTATGAGGGACTCCGCTGGCCGAACTCAGCGACCGGGGAACGCGCCGTGCCGAGCGATTCCATGCGCTTGGGACTGCTGTATTTTGGAGGAACCTACTACAACCTGAACCCGGGACCGGTGACCTTCAAAGGCACCACCTATCCCGGAACCGGAACTACCCTGGACCCGCGCGGACTGGGAATCAGCCCGATCATGCAGCAGCTCTGGTCGACGATGCCGCTGCCGAATGAAAGCGCGTGCGGACTCTCCCGCTGCGACGTTAATCTTGCGGGACTCGGGAACATAGGCGGATTCAGGGGTAACTTTAGCGTTCCCCAGTCCGACAACTTCGGTGTTGCCCGCCTGGACCACGACTTTGGCTCCAAGTGGCATTTCTATAGCAGTTACCGCTACTTCAAGCTGATCCGCACCACTACCAATCAGACGCTCCTTAGTGCCAATGGGCTTAGTTCCCTGTCGACCCGTCCGCAAGTGCCCTGGTTCCTTGCCGCCGGGCTAACCACCAACGTCACCTCGAACTTCACCAACGACTTCCACTACAGCTATCTGCGCAACTACTGGGCGTGGGGCACGGCCGGTGCTCCGCCACAGATCTCTGGATTGGGGGGAGCCCTGGAACCCTTGGGCGAAACGAGCACCCAGGTGCTCGCCCCGTACAACGTGAACACGCAGAGCGTGCGTACCCGCTTCTGGAATGGCCATGACACCATGATTCGCGACGACGCGACGTGGTTGAAGGGCAATCACATGGTTCAGTTCGGTGGAACCTACCAGCGGAACTGGAACTCTCACCAGCGCACTGATAACGGCGGCGGGATTAATTATTATCCTGTTTATCAGACTGGTCTTACGGGCGCCGCTGGTCTCAACATGACAGGCTTTCAGCCTGTGGGTCCTTCATCGGCGTGGGCGCGCGACTACGCCATCGTCTTGGGCATGACTCAGCTAACGCAAATCGCTTACACCCGCAAGGGCCCGACGCTGACCTTGAATGACCCGCTCACCCCGGCATCCGATCAGAGCACCATTCCCTATTACAACGTCTACTTCAGCGACAGTTGGCGTCTAAAGCCTACGTTCACCCTGACCTACGGTTTGGGTTGGACCTTGGAGATGCCCCCGGTCGAAGCGAATGGAAAACAGGTCGAGTTGGTGGACTCGGCCAACCAACTGGTTGGCACGGAAGCCTATATTAAGTCTCGCGAGAACGCTGCGCTACAGGGCCAGGTGTACAATCCCACGCTTGGGTTTGCCTTGGTTGGCAACGCTGCCGGTGGCCTAAAGTACCCCTATAACCCCTTCTATGGCTCCTTTAGCCCGCGCATCGCTGCGGCTTGGAATCCCAACTTCGCTGAGGGGATTTTGGGGAAGGCCTTCGGGCACGGCAAGACCGTCGTTCGTGGCGGCTATAGCCGCATCTATGGTCGCTTGAACGGCGTGGACTTGGTCCTGGTGCCACTGCTCGGCACCGGCCTTATCCAACCGGTGCAATGCTTCGCCCCGTATAGCCCCGCTGCAAATATGGGTACCTCGTGTGGACCCAGCGGCACCACCAATCCCAACAATGTCTTCCGCATTGGTCCCACGGCAGGTGGCTGGGATGGTCTGACGGCCCCCCTTCCGGCGGCCGATCCGACCCTGCCGCAACCGGACTTTCCGGGCGTCAACGCGATTGCCGCCGGAGCCGGCGAGGCTTTGGATCCCAATTTCCGGCCCAACGCCAGTGACTCTTTCGACCTCACCATCCAGCGCCAGTTGTCCCAGAAGACGATACTGGAAGTGGGCTACATCGGCCGGAGAATCACTCACGAGTATCAGCCCGTGAACATCAACGCCGTTCCATACATGATGACCTTGGGCGGTCAGAGGTTCGACAAGGCCTATGCCGCCGTGGTCATGCAATATTGCGGAGGCAATGCGGGACTCGCCGGCGGCAACTGCGCAAAGCTCCCAGGCGCCGTGACGTCGCAGCCGTTCTTTGAGGCAGCATTGGCCGGTACCGGCTATTGTACCGGGTTCACAAGTTGCACTGCAGCTGTTGTGGCGAATGAAGGCGGTTCCACTGGCAACCTCTCCACCCAAAACGTCTGGAGCTTGTGGAGCGACCTGGACAATGGCGGGTTCAACTTTCCGCGCACCATGATGAACACGCCCCTCAGTGGCGCTTTCGGCGCCCAGGGACAGTTCTCCTCCGGGATCGGCGTCAACACGAGCATCGGTTATGGGAATTACAATGCCCTGTTCGTGTCCTATAAAATGGCGAATTGGCACGGCCTGACCATGCAGTCGAACTTTACGTGGGGCAAGGCGCTGGGAACCGGAGCGACGGTTCAGGCCACCAGCCAATTCACCGTTACGGATCCATACAACATTAGCCGCGGCTACGGCACCCAGGGTTGGGACCGCAAATTCACGTACAACCTGTTCTTCGTTTACGAGCCGCCCATCTACAAAGGCCAGCAGGGCGCTCTTGGACGCGTCCTGGGCGGATGGAGATTCGCGCCCATTTTCACTGTTGCCTCGGGCCTGCCCCTTATGGTCAGTCCCGCGAGCAATGGTAATGGGATCTACGGCGGTAGCCAGTCCTTTGGCGAAGCGGATGGCTCCGACTTCGGCGCCTTTGAGAACGCCGTTCTTATCTGCCCGAATAACTTCGGCAGCTCGCGGCATAATGGCGTTGCTGGCTCGGCCGGCGTCGGTACCAGTGGGTTTAGTGACAATATATTTAAAGATCCGGCTGCCGCGCTCAACTGTTTCCGTAACCCAATCCTGGGTCTGGACGATGGTCACAACGGTGGGGCAGGTACTACTCTCCGTGGCTTGCCGTACTGGAATATGGACTTTGCTGTTAACAAGAATATTAGGGTCAACGAGCGTTTCAGCGCGGAAGTAGGGTTTACCTTCACCAACGTTTTTAACCATAACCAGTTAATTGATCCCGGATCGACTTACGCCGGAACGGGTATCATGACCATGGCCTCGCCACCCGATTGGGGGGCGCTCGAGGGTCAGGCCAACACCCCGCGGCAAATGGCGATCAATTTACGCGTCCGCTTTTAAATTTGAATGGGGGAAGGCTGAATCCGGCCTTCCCCTTTTTCATTTTGTAACGCCCTCTCGCTGACACATCGTGCGTGAATTCCATTACACCGGGGCATCTGTTTTCCCGGGTTTTCAAAATATCTCGACGCAGTCGCGCGGATTTGCCGCTGGCGTTCTGTTCGACGTTCGGAGTTGTCAACAACGCGCCGGGCCACGTCTCGGTTTTTACTTTTTGCGCCGCTTGATCCAGACTCGCGACCGTGTTGATGCCCGCTGAAGGTTCAAGCGCTTCACCGGCCGTTAGAGTAATACTTCACGTCAACGGAGTCGAACATCGTGGCGGTGGCGGCGTGGGTTTTTTCGTAGGCGGTGATGTCGGGCTCATGCTGCATAGTCGTGCCGATGTCGTCAAGACCCTTCAGCAGAACTTCTTTGCGCGATGGGGCGATTTCAAATTTGAAGATCAGGCCGTGTTTGTCGGCGATGGTCTGGTTCGGAAGATTGGCTGTCAGCGAATAGCCTTCTTCTTTTTCAGTGCGCTTGAAGAGTTCTTCGATTTGATCTTCGGTGAGTGTTGCGGGCAGGATGCTGTTCTTGAAGCAGTTGTTGTAGAAAATGTCCGCGTAGCTCGGTGCGATGACGACGCGAAAGCCGTAGTCTTTCACTCCCCACGGTGCGTGCTCGCGGCTGGAGCCGCAGCCGAAGTTGGCGCGCGCCAGCAAAACCGATGCGCCTTTGTAGCGCGGAAAATTCAAGACGAATTCCGGATTTGGTTTTTCGCCAGGGAGATAGCGCCAGTCATAGAAGAGAATGCGGCCGAAGCCTTCGCGCGTGAGCGCCTTCAAAAATTGTTTCGGCACCATTTGGTCGGTGTCGACGTTGACGCGGTCGAGCGGCATGACGATGCCGGTGTGAGTTGAGAACGGTTGCATGCGATTCAGTCCTCCAAAACTTTAAATTTTTCAATTTCGCCAAACACAGTCCAATAGGCGGAGTTCCTGTCTTTCTTTCCATCCGAACGATTCGTGGAAATCAAGATGTAAGTAATACCGCAGCAAGGCTCGGGTTTGGCACAAACGGTCAGCTCGTGCAAACGAATTTCGAGCGATTCACAATCTGCAAGCTCGACGCGCATGCGCTTGCCTACGTGCCCCTGATTCAAACCGCGCGTGTCCACTGGCATCGTCAATCCAGGCTACTCGACGGAGGAAACGTCGTCGAGGGAGCGGACGTCGACGAAATGGCCGGCAATCGCGGCAGCGGCGGCCATCACCGGGCTGACGAGATGCGTGCGGCTGTCTTTGCCCTGGCGGCCCTCGAAATTGCGATTGCTGGTGCTGGCGCTTCGCTCGTGCGGCGGCAGGACGTCGGCGTTCATGCCGATGCACATGCTGCAGCCGGCGTCGCGCCACTCGAAACCGGCGTCGCGGAAAATCTTATCGAGGCCTTCTTTTTCCGCTTGGCTCTTAATGCCGCGGGAGCCGGGGACGATCAGCGCTTGCTTGATATTTTTCGCCACGTGCTTGCCTTCGACAAAATGCGCGGCGGCGCGGAGATCGTCGAGGCGCGAATTGGTGCACGAGCCGATGAACACGCGGTCCACGGGAATATCCACGATGGGAGTGCCGGCCTTGAGCCCCATATATTTGAGTGCGCTTTCCGTGGCCTTCTGATCGTTGAGGTCCTTGAAGTCGTGCGGATCAGGGACGCGAGCGGTGACGCTGGTGACCATGCCGGGATTCGTGCCCCAGGTGACCTGCGGAGCGATCTGCTCCGCGTCGAGCTCTACGGTCATGTCAAATCTTGCACCGTCGTCGGTTTTGAGTAGCTTCCAGCGATCGACGGCTTCCTGAAACGCTTTGCCGCGCGGGACAAACGGGCGGCCTTCGAGATAAGCGAAAGTCGTTTCATCCGGCGCGATCATGCCGGCGCGCGCGCCGCCTTCGATGGTCATGTTGCAGACCGTCATGCGTCCGTCCATGGAAAGAGAGCGAATGGCTTCGCCGCCGTATTCGGCAACGTGGCCGTTGCCGCCGGCGATGCCGGTTTTTCCGATAATGGCGAGAATGAGGTCCTTGGCGGTGACGCCTCGGGGGCGCTTGCCGTGGACCAGAATATGGAGCATCTTCGAGCGCGACTGCGCGAGACACTGCGTTGCAAGGACATGTTCGACTTCACTGGTGCCGATGCCGAAAGCCAGCGTGCCGAAGGCGCCATGCGTGGAGGTGTGGCTATCTCCGCAGACGAGGGTTTGGCCGGGCTGCGTGATGCCGAGTTCCGGGCCGATGATGTGCACGATGCCCTGATTCTTGCTGTTCATGTCGAAGAGCCGAACGCCGGATTCGCGGCAATTTTTCTCGAGAGCCTCGAACTGGAGCTTGGCATCGTTATCGAGGATAGGCAGCGTGCGGTCGGTGGTGGAGACGGAATGGTCCATCACCGCGAAAGTGAGATCGGGGCGGCGGACCTTGCGGCCTTCGGCGCGGAGACCGGCGAAAGCCTGGGGCGAAGTGCCTTCGTGTACGAGGTGGCGGTCGATGTAGATGATGGACGGCTGGCCGGACTCTTCGCGAACGACGTGCGAGTCCCAGATTTTCTGATAGAGAGTCTTAGGTGATTTGTCAGGTGTCATGAGGTTTCCATTGCGATTCTAGCACTCCTGGAGTGGGAGGCAAATGAGGGGCTCCGAGAAGCGGTTGACAGTCGACAGTTGAAGAGAAAGAGAGGGAAATCCCCGGCCGGTTCGCAAACTCCGGCGAATGAGAGATCGGGAACGTCCTGATGGGCGAGTTTCAAATTGGAAAGAGATGGCGTACACCCGGTTGTTCTAGAAGAGTGCGCACCTCTTTGATTGCAAAAGAATTCTGAAACACACTTTGTAGAAAGAGTAAAGAAAGCGAACAAACTTTGAGGACGGAGAAGAATCCTTATCCGACAGACAGGGTTGGCTTACTCTGCACGCCGAACGGCAAGAAGCGTCAAATCGTCGGTTTGCTTCAAACCCTCCCCAAAGATCAGCAGGTCCTCGAGACATTGAGAGATCAGCCCCGCTGATTCTATCCCTGTCTGCTGTGCCGCCAGCGTACGGATTCGGTGGAGACCATACTCTGCACCTGCGCGATTCCGTGCCTCCGTCAAGCCGTCGGTATATAGGAACAGAGTGTCCCCGTGAACCAGTGTGAGCCGATGAAGAGGGAACCGGGTGTTACAGAACATCCCCAGAGGCACTCCCGTAGAATCCTTTGGCGTTGCCTCGTCACCATGGATGTGAAGCACAGGAAGGTGGCCCGCGCTGACAAACTCGACCGAACCATCGTGGGCAGCTCGTCCCACGACGAGAGTCGCGAATTGCCCCGCGAGAGTACTTTCGCAGAAAATGCGGTTGGCGTTTTCCACCATGCGATCGAGCGGGAGACCGGCTTCGGCGAGGCTGCGGAACGTTGCATGAAGGTGGCTCATGAGCATCGATGCAGCAACACCCTTGCCGGAAACATCCCCGAGCATAAAGAGCAGGCCGCCGTCTGTTTCGAAAAGATCGCAGTAATCGCCGCTGACCATGCCGGCAGGTTGGTAGTGGTAGCGCACGTCCCAGCCAGCTGGCGCCAGGCCAGGTTTCGGCAAAAGAGCGCGCTGGATGCGTGCGGCCAGGGAAAGATCACTCTCCAAGGCACGCTGTTCAGCGCTCGTAAGGTGGTCGAGACAGAACCGCACCAACGGATCGGCTAGCAGGCGCTCCGCTTCAATCGTGTCGTGGCACTCCTCGCAGAGCCCAAATGTTCCTTGATCGATGCGGCTCAGCGCGGTGTCCACGGCTGTCAGCAATTGAGAAAGAGAAGCATCGGCGGCTGGCGAATGCAAAGCCGCGTGAAGGCGCTCGCGGCGTTGTTCCAGTTCGGTGCGCAAATAGGTTTGTTCGGCAGTGGCCATACTACCTCCTGCCATAGGTTGCTGTTTTGCAGCTGAGCTTTCCATCCGATTTCCTCCTTTGAACTGAGGAACACGGGAATTGGCTTAACGGTGACGGTGTCGGCTCTCCGCTTCCGATTCGCCGATGGAGCATGAGAGAGCAAGTGCCCTGCCGAGTCATCGCAGATTTCCATTTGATGCTGCCAACGTGCAAGACGGTGCAGGAAGTTTTGTTCCAGCCGCGCGCAGCGAGTACCGACCTAGAGATCGCAGGAGGAGCCGCGCCGACGCCTGTGCCGGAAAAAAGCCTTCGGTCGCGCCCACCGGGAGCGTTATTCTTTGGTCTTGCGGCGCTCGTAGAGCATCACAATTTTCGTTAGGTCGACGGGATCGTTGCCGATTTGCATTTCGACGACTTTGCCGCTCTTGCGACAGGTAGTTAACGCCGCGAGCCTGCCGACCGTTTTGAGGTACGTCGTGCCACAGCCAGAAGCGCACTTCCGAATCACAGTCCCTGCACTAGAATTTGAGGACGACTGGAGTGGAGGAGACCCAGCGAGCTAGGACGATCAGGAAATATCACTGCAGGACGAGGCTGGCGCTCGTGCAACCGGAGCCGGTGAGGTCATAGTGGATCACGCCAGTCTGATCCGTACAGAACATCCGCTGACCCGACCCGCCGACGACCTGGGGAGTGCCCGTGACGATGAAGCTGAACGAAGGAACGGCGCCGTCACCTATCAACGCGAATAAGTAACCGGATTTCGTGCCTTGGGCAAGGGCGTCATCGATCAAGCAGGCCTGCGCCGAAGTGGCTGTCGCGCAAGGATTTGCGCCACCCATGGTGGTTAACTGCGCCGGGAATCCCATGTCGGGATAAGTAATGGAATAAGTAATCGCGGCGGTGTTGATCATGCGGAGCGAAGCAACCGCGGAGGCCTCATTGGCACGGAGGCGGGAACGAAGAAAGTTGGGAACGGCCATGGCGGAGATGATCAAAATGACCGCCACGACGATAAGTAGCTCGATTAGAGAAAAGCCCTTCTGTTTTCGCAAGAGTCCCCCTGAAGCCAGCATTCGGGACACACGCCCTGCGGAGACGCAACGCCGCCAAAATCCCCCAGCGGCGGGCGGGCCCTGCAGCCCTTTCTGGAACCTGAACTTGTGCCAAATCCGAACCGTGGGCTTGGTTCGCGACCCGCGCCAGATTAAGTTTTGAAGAGTAGGGCGTCAATCCTGTATTTTGCGGTTCGAAGGCCAGGCCGCGCAAACCTGTCCACTGTCCGGGGGGACAGAGTACCGACTCGGGGTGCGGGTTTTTCCTCGATGCCCCATCCTCTAAACCGTTTATTACGGGCGCCGCTGCTGCTTCACGTGACGCTGCTAAGCGGTCAACCACGTCGTTACCCTCACTTGTTTCCGGCGACGCCCCGTTCTGGGAACGCGGCGTGCTTTGCCGGAGGATTCGTTGAATTGACGCACGTCGGATAATGGAACGCAAGCACGGGCGATAGAACTGGGAATTACTGAACCATTCTAGAGATGAGGCAGGTGAGTTCAGAAGGTGGCAAGACTTACTCCAGGACGAGGCTGGCGTTGGTGCAACCGGAGCCGGTGGGGTCATAGTGGATCTCGCCAGACTGATCCGTACAGAACATCCGCTGGCCCGACCCGCCGACTGCCTGGGGCGTGCCTGTGACAATGTAGGAGATCGAAGGAACGGCGCCGTCACCAGTCAACACGAATGAGTAGCCGGACTTGTTGCCCTGGGAAAGAGTGTCATCGATCAAGCAGGCCTGCGTAGAAGAGGCAGAGCAAGGATTTGCGCCACCAAGAGTGGTCAACTGCGCCGGGAAACCCATGTCGGGAAAGGTGATGGAATAGGTAATGGCGGCGGTGTTGACCACGCGAAGGGAGGCAACGGCGGAAGCCTCATTGGCGCGGAGGCGGGACTTCAGAAAATTGGGCACGGCGATGGCCGCGATGATCAGGATAACAGCGACAACGAGGAGCAACTCAATCAAAGAGAAACCTTTGTGGCTCCGCATGAATACCCCCACAAGCGAGCGCTTCCGTCGGAGGACGCGGCCCGGGAGGGGTTAGGCCGAAACGGAATCCTTCGAGCGGAGATGCTTCATCCCACGCAGGAGATTCTAGTCCAAACCGATCGGCAGAGAAAGCAATACTTTTGTGGTACCACCGGGGACACGGGCAGCCGGGAGGCGGAATCGGCGCGGGGTGGAGAAAGTATGCAACTAACTAAGTCCGATTGGAGCTGGCGGTTGCGCATTCCGAGCATGGCGCGGTCAAGCGCGCGACAGGGCGCTCAGGCTGAGGCGCTTCGAATGGGTTGTTCGCCGCAGCGCGCCGGCGGAGATGAAAAGAATTCAGGAAAAAAAGTGAGTGGCGCAACGCACGCGCTTGTCCTTAAAGCAAGAGCACTGTTCTGGATAATGAAGAGCGTTCATCGCGCCCACCGTGAGCTTTATTCCTTGGTCTTGCGGCGCTCGCAGAGCGTTACGATTTTCGTTGGGTCGACGGCATCGTTGTCGATTTGCAACTCGACGACTTTGCCGCTCTTGTCGATCAGGTAGTTGACGCGGCGAGCTGCTTTGTACTTGGGATTGTAAAGACCGTACTGGCGGGTGACATCTCCTCCCCAGTCGCTCAGCAGGGGAAAAGTGACGGCGATTTTTTCTGCCCACGCGGCGTTGCTGAAGGTACTATCCATGCTTACACCCAATACTTGGGTGTCGGCAGCTTCCAGCTTCTGAAGGTTCTGCTGGAAGTTCTGCATCTGCTTGGTTCAACCACCGGTGAAAGCGAAGATGTAAAAGGCGAGGGCGACGTTCTTCTTGCCGCGGAAGTCATGCAGGGACACCGGGTTGCGATGGGTGTCCATGAGGGTAAAATCCGGCGCCATGTCCCCGACCTTAACGGCGGGATCGGGCAAGACGTCTTTCTTCTCCGTTTGTCCCCACAGCCGATTGGCGGCCGGTGGTGCACTCAGAGCAAATATCCCAAACAAAATCGCGATTCCTTTGCGCATGCGTCCTATCCTCCTTCGGTATTCTGTCGCGTGGGCCCGCGCTTTGGCGCAAGCCGCAGGCGCGATGATAGCAGCCATGAAGGCGCGCGCACACGTTTGTTTGATGGCTGAACCCTGGATTCCGGCAGACTCCAGAGACAGTGGAATAGTTGGAGGGCGCGGAAAGGCATGATAGAAGTGGGCAGTGAAACGGAGGGGAGGATCGTGAAACAGGACAAGGTGAAGTGGGGAGTGCTGGGGGTGGCGTCGATTGCGACGAAGAAAGTGATTCCGGGGATGCAGAAGGGGGAATGGAGCGAGATCGCGGCGATTGCGTCGCGGGATCTGAAGAAGGCGGAAGAAGCCGCGAGGAAGCTGGGAATACCGAAGGCGTACGGATCGTATGAAGAGCTGTTGGCCGACGCGGAGATTGAAGCGGTCTACAACCCCCTGCCGAATCACTTGCACGTGCCGTGGTCGATCAAAGCGGCAGAGGCGGGGAAACACGTGCTGTGCGAGAAGCCACTGAGCCTGACGGTGGCGGAGGCAAGAACGCTGCTGTCTGTGCGAGAGCGCTGCGGGGTGAAGATCGGCGAGGCGTTTATGGTGAAGACGCACCCGCAATGGCTGAGGACGCGCGAGCTGATTCACAAAGGCGTGATCGGGGAGTTGCGAGCGATCGTGGGCACGTTCAGCTATTTCAACCGGGATCCTGCGAACGTGCGGAACAATGTAGAGTGGGGCGGCGGCGGCATGATGGACATCGGTTGCTACCCGATTACGACGTCGAGATTTATTTTTGGAGAAGAGCCGGCGCGCGTGGCGGGGCTGATCGAGCGAGATCTGGATTTCAAGACGGACCGATTGGCGTCGGTGATTCTGGAGTTTCCGTCGGGGCAAACGGTGTTCACGTGCAGCATGCAAATGGTGCCCTATCAACGAATGCAGTTTTTGGGAACGAAAGGACGAATCGAGATGGAAATTCCGTTTAATGCGCCGAACGACAGACCAACGCGGATTTTTATAGATGACGGACGCGATGTATTTGGCGGAGGGATTCGAACGGAGACGATTCCGGTTTGCGATCAGTATACGGTCCAGGGGGATGCGTTTTCGCGGGCGATCCGGGAAGGGATCGAGGTACCGGTGCCGCTCGAGGATGCGATTGCGAACATGGCAGTGATTGAGGCGGTCTTCCGCGCGGGGGAATCGGGGAGGTGGGAAAGACCGTAAGACATTTCAACGCAGAGTGCACAGAGAACACAGGGAAGAGGGAAGAGAGAAGAGAGGAAAAAGCAAGAAGACTAATACAGAAAGAGAAAGACGGAAATGGCGATACGGACAGTTTTGCAATTGGGGGACCCGGGGTTGCGCGAGGTGGCGAAGCGCGTGGAAAATCCGGCGGCGCCGGAGATTCTTGCGCTGGTCGAGGACCTGGCGGATACGCTGGCGTACTGGCGGAACACGACTGGATACGGACGCGGGATTGCGTCGCCGCAGATTGGAGCGAAGGTGCGAGTTATTTTTCTGCGGCTGCCAGGTGAAGAGCCCTGGCCACTCGTAAATCCGGTGATCACCGAACGGAGCAAAAAAAAAATAGTGGTGTGGGATGCGTGCCTGAGTTTCTTGTCGATTTTCATGCAAGTGGAGCGCCACCGGGAGATCATCGTGCGGTATCAAGATTTGAGCGGGGCGGAGCGCGAAATTCACGCCGGGGAGGAACGGAACCTCTCGGAACTGCTGCAGCACGAGATCGATCATCTGAATGGGATTCTAGCGCTGGACCGCATTACGGACATCCGCACGATGTGCACGCGCGAAGAGTTTGAGAAGAGATATCGGGCGCAGAGTCCCTACAGGGTTGAAACAAAGTCTGCATGAGCAGAGGGCAAGTGCAGTGGGCTCGAAGATGCGGAACGAGCGAATCAATGAGGAGAAGGAAAACTCAGGCGGCGTTCAAAGGAGACCGGCCGCGCGAGCCCAGGCGATAGAGAAAAAGCCCGAGGGCATTGGCGCCGATAAGAACCGCGGCCGTTTTGATGGCGTAAGTGGACTAGCTCTTCACGGAAATGATGGGAAAAATCGAGAGAAGAACGAAAAGGAGGGTTACGAGGAAGCCGGAAGCGGCGGCAAATCGCAACCACAATCCGGGACGGATGCCGCGCTCTTTATGGGCGAACAGCGGGATGGCGAAGAGGGCCAAGTAGGCGAGCCCATAAAACGTGAAACCCCAGATTTGGAGGAGTTCGAAAGCTTCCTGATCGCCGACGCCAGCGAGAACGACGACGCTGGTCGCGATGGTGATTCCGCCGAGAAAAAAGATGGAGTTGACGGGCGTCTTGTATTTGGCGTGGAGACGCGTGAACCACTCCGGCAAAAGGTGGTCCCATCCGGCGACCATGGGGAGGCGAGAGTTGGCGGTGAAGTTGAGGCAAAAGGTGGAGAGGTAATTGGTGAAGAGAAGAAGGACGGCGGCGGGAACGATGACTCGAGCAAGGCCAAGCCCGGAGAAGGCGCGGCGGAGCGCTTGCGGGATCGGGCCGACGACATCGACGGAGTCCGGGGATACATAAGCGAGGATGGCGCTGGTGCCAAAGATATAGAGAAGGGCGATGAGCGGAGCGGTGATGAGGATAGCGCGTTTGAGGTGACGCGCAGGATTGCGGGATTCGCCTGCAAAGATGGCGGCGTATTCGAATCCGCAGAGCGCACCGAAAGTCATTTTGCTGAAAACGCTGAGGCTGAAGAGCGTGAGCGGCGGAGTGACGAGGTGCAGCGGGCGATATCCGGACAGCGAGCCGCGCCACCGGTGAATGAATGGCATGAGCGCGAGGAGAGCGATGATAAGTACGGTGAGGAAGCTGCCTGCATTCGTGACCCACTTTCCAACGCGCAAGCCGAGCCGCGCGACAAACATCAACAGCCCGATCATCACGACGGAAGTAACGAGAACGATCCAGCGATTTGTGGCCATGCTTGCGGCGGCGGGACCGATGGCGTAGCCGAGGTAGTTGACGGTGACCAAACCGGTGGAGGCGACGTAGAGGACCACGTAGAGCCAGAGATTCCAGGCCACGAGGAAGCCGATGCCGTCGTTGAAAGCCAGGCGAGTCCATTCATAAAGGCCGCCTTCGAGGGGCATCAGGCGATTCAGATGGGCGACGACGAACGCCTGCGGAATGAAGAACAGAAGAATGGCGAAGAGCCAGAGAACGACGTGAGCGGAACCGGCTTTTACGGCGGTGCCGAAGAAATCAGGGATTACGACGAGGAGGATGGAGGCAAGAACGAGGTCCAGGTAGCCGAGTTCCTTGGGGAGGGCGGAGCTGCGCGTGTGGAGATGCGCTTCTGTTGCCGCGAAATCCGCGCTAACGCTGGTGGCCAATGTGCTCGGGAGCCTCGGGATTTGCGGCGCGCGTGATGGGCCGAAACCGCAGGCGATAGTGTGTCCTGCCGCTAAATCAGAAGCAATTCATTTCCGCAGGTAAAGCTGAAAATGGCGAGGGGGCGCGTGGTGGCACAGGGTGCACGCGACGAGTATTGACGGAGCGGGCGGAAATTTTTTCCCGGCATAAAAAAAGTAAAGCCCCGCCGCGAGGGCGGGGCTTTACGATGCGTGAAAATGAGAAGACGGACTCAGTGACGATTACTTGCCGGCGAGTCCGAAGTCGGAACCGACACCCGTGCAGAAATCCCAGCCAACACGGGCGAAGTTACCGATGCTCAGACCACAATTGCCGAAGATGATGTCTCGAAAATCCGCGCGGTCCGAGAACAAATGCCTGTAGATCAGGGAATTTTCGGCCTGGCTGGAAGCGGCGAATTTACCGGCTGCGTTGAGGATGCCCGCGAGCGAGGGAGAGGAAACGCTGGTACCGCCGACGATAAACCATCCGCCCGGCCCACCCTGGAACAGATTGGTATCCAGCGCCCAGACGCCCGTGTTGGGATTCGCGTCGAAGGAGAAGTCCGGAGTGCCTCGGAAGTCGCCGACAATATTCGCGATGCGGTCCTGGAAGTGCGGACGGGCTTCAACTTGGCTCGGGCCGCCACCGGCGTCCTGCCAGGTATTCTCCAGGAGAAACGTTCCCGAGTTCGGATCCCTCGAGAGGGTCGTTCCACCTGCCGAGATCACATTCGGTGAAGCGCTGGGCCAACCAGCGCCTGGGCTGTCTCCTGAAGAAGCGATGTACACAACACCGGGAGTTGTGAAATTCCCATCGTGTTTCGTCTCATTCAGGAACTCGCCGGAGCCCCAGCTCATGGAGACTTCGCCGCCGCCGTTTGTTGCGACCAGATTCGAAGCCACGAGCACCGCTTGGAACAGATCGAGGAACCTATTCGAATTCGCCTCAACCAAAAAGATTTTGGCATTGGGGGCCATGGCATGAGACCACTCGATATCCAGCGACGCCTCCAATTCCCAGCCGCCGCTCGGATCCAGAGCGGGCTGCGTGCCGGAAGCGTAGACCACTTGAAAAACAGCAGGTGGCAAACCGAATTGTGCGGAGAAATCCGCCAGATCGGCCGCCGCGTTTGGAGTGTCAAACGCGTCTACGATCGCGATGGCGCCAGCGCCGCCGGTGGGATTGTCCGTCGTTTCGTTGGGATTGCAGCCATGCTTCGAATGCGGTACGAGACGATAGATGCAGGCGATGGACGCCGGCGTCTCAAAGAAATAGCCGGGAAACGGAGGCAATTCGCTGGGTTGCGGCGTGCCTGTGAAGACGCCGCCTTCCGGCATCATGATTCGAAGGTGAGTATGGGCCATGACACCGTTGTCTCCCGTCCGTTCCACGCTGGATTCCGGGATAACGACGTGCCCTTTCCGGGATTGATTTTGCGCCGCGCTGACCTGCGCGAAGCCAAGCAATGAAATAGTTGCTGCAATTGAGATTGGCCACCCCGTACGTCTCATCCGACCTCCTTATTTAACTTGTTCGCCTTAGGATTGGAAACCATTCGCACCTACGTCTGTCCTTGCGTTCCCGCGGGGGACAACCACGCGGATGCAAGGTGTGGGCCGGATTGGGCGTGTCCGGAAGTCTATGCCGTGTGCTGTCACAGAGACAACATCTTTCTGTTAATTCCGCTTGAGGAGCAACGCGGAATAGTGGCCGGTTCAGACTACGGATACTTCCTGGACCCTCATAGCGTCGAGTGAAAGAATCCGCAAACAAATCCACGTCAAGCGCTAACTTCCACGAATGAAAGGGTATCCGTCGACAGGTCCCGGAAAGATCGAGAGGCACGCCCAGTTGCTGCGATCGTATTCATTGCGAAAGGACGGCGGAGGTGAAAGCAAATATTGCCGTGGCCCCGGAACCTTACTTCAGGCGTTAGAGTTCGCCGAAGTCAGAAAAGAGAGAAACAACTGCTCGTACGGGCGCGTGAAATGCCAAGAGGAGCAGAGAAGCGAGAGCGTAAATGAGAAGCCGAGGTCTCATACTTGTAGAACACGGCGGCGCACCAAATGTTGCGGCGTTGAAGTAAGCAGGATGACCTAGCGGGTTTGGTGGGGAGCATCCTCCCCGACGGAGCGGAACAACCAGCGCAGGCGGAGAACAACGGCAATCGAGGCAATTGATCCCCAGGCTGCTATGCCGGCACCAGTAATCCAGGTGCTCGTCCAGCCATTGTGGAGCATATGCCAGATTCCAAAGCAAATGAAAAGCAGCGATCCGACCAATGCGACTACATGAACTATCCTCGAAGTTCTCAAAACGGGGATAGTACTTGATGAAGACAATAATCCTCGACGACGGTCATACCAGCGGCCAATTAGGAACCACTGCCCGAAGACGAAGGCGGCAATGTAGAGAATGCCTGCAGCCTCGTGCCACGTCGCTCGGGACGCATGTTCAAAGCCGCCCGTTGCAAATTCGAAGAGTAGGTCAACGGGAATGGCGGCGATTCCGGCGGGGATATTAAGCGCCGTTGCGATCTCTATGGAGCGAGGTGGGGGACCATCCCAATATCCTGGCTCGATCCCCCGTTGCTGTAGACGTCCTACAAAATAGAGCGCAGTGGCTAGCATCACAGCGGACAGAGGAAGTACCTAGCGATAGGGGATTCGAATCATGGAGGTGGCGATCCCTTACGCTATTAGACGCCCTATAGAGGATCCCTGTGCCCGCATCATAGGAATTCCAAGTACTCGGAGGAACCGCCGGCGATTGAGGGGACGAGGAGGACGCGGTCGCCTTCCTTCAGGGTGCAGGATTCGCCGCCGAGGAAGCGGATGTCTTCTTCGTTGAGGTAGACGTTGAGGAATTGGCGGATCTGGCCCTGGTCGTCGCGGACGTGGCGCCCGAGATCGGGGAAGCGAGAGGTGAGTTCGTTGAGGGCTTCGGCGATGGTGGCTGCGCTACAGTCTACTTTCGGCGCGCCGTTGGTGAAGCGGCGGAAGGCGGTGGGGATTTCGATGGTCACTAGCATGTTTTACTCTCCTTGGCATTGCAAAGGTTTTCAGTTCTCAGTTTTCAGTTTTCAGTAAAGAACAATTTTGAGCGATAGAGGTAGGGTGGGTTTTCAGGCAGCGACGGAGTTCCCTGGGACTGAGTTTGCCGCGACTGAAATTACTGCCACTGAGTTTGTTGCGACTGAGTTTGCTGCGGCGAATCTTCATCTTTGTTCACGCTTTGGCGCTGGCCGCGGCGGTGCCAAGATGCGCGTCGAGGTAAGCCTCGAAGGCGTCGAGGCGCGGGGCGATAGCTTCGGTAGCCGGGAATTCGGCGGCGATGGCGTCGGTTGTCTTGAGGCCGTTGCCGGTAATGCACACGACCGTTGTCTCGTCCGGCTTGATGCGATTTTGCGCGATGAGTTTTTGTGTGACCCCGGTGGTCACGCCGCCCGCGGTTTCGGTGAAGATGCCTTCGGCTTCGGCGAGCAGCTTGATGGCGGTGACGATCTCGGGATCGGAGACGTCTTCGGCCCAGCCGCCGGACTCAAGAATCTGTTTCACTGCAAAAGGTCCGTCGGCAGGATTGCCGATGGCGAGCGAGCGCGCGATGGTATTGGGCTTCTGCGGCTCGAAGCGAGCAAGGTTGCGCTTCACCGCATCGGAGATGGGCGAGCAGCCCGTTGCTTGTGCGCCGAAGAATTTTACCGGTTTCGGCTCGACCCAGCCGAGAGTGACCAGTTCGCGGAATGCTTTCGCAATCTTGGTGATGAGCGAGCCGCCGGCCATGGGAACGACCACGTTGTCCGGGAGCGTCCAGCCGAGCTGTTCGGCGATTTCGTAGCCGTGGGTTTTCGAGCCTTCGGAGTAGTAAGGACGCAGATTCACGTTGACGAGGCCCCACTGGAAGCGGTCGGCGATCTGCGCGCAGAGGCGATTGACGTGATCGTAGTTGCCGTTGATGCGCACGATGCGCGCGCCATAGACCGCAGTGTTCAGCACTTTGGCGGGCTCGAGGTCCGCGGGAATGAACACGCAGGCGTCGAAACCTTGCTGCGCGGCTTGCGCGGCGACGGCGTTGGCGAGATTACCGGTGGAGGAGCAACCAACGGTGGTGAAACTAAAGCGGCGCGCAGCGGAGAGAGCTGTGGCGACGACGCGGTCTTTGAACGATAGGGAAGGGAAGCACACCGCGTCATTTTTGAAATAGAGATTTTTCAGGCCCCATTTCGCGGCGAGTTTGCGCGAGCTAACCAGCGGCGTGCCGCCAACGGCGTTTGGACCAGTGAAGTTTTCAGGAAGAGGGAGAAGCTCGGAATAGCGCCACATGTTGAAGTCGCGGCGCGCAAGATTCTCTCGGCGGGCGATTTTCTTCAGAGAGTCGTAATCGTAGGCAACTTCGAGAGGAGAGAAGCAGTCTTCGCAGAAAGAGCGGGGAACGTTGCCCCAGGTCTTGCCGCATTCGCGACATCGGAGTTCGTAAAGCGTGTTAGTGGACATGGTGCAATTTCCTCTGTGTTTTCAGTCTTCAGTGATCAGTTTTCAGTGTTCCGTGAAAACCGCCAGCAGCAGCGCGCACGGAGCAACCAAATCGCTACATCGCGACGACAGATCGGTTGAGATCCTTCGCTTCGCTCAGGATGACCATCGTCCAGATCGTGGAATTCCGATTAGGGCAGCAGGGAGGGGAGAAACGAAAAACCCTCCGTGCCAAAGTGCTCGGAGGGTCTCAGAAAATCTTCTGGGAAACTCGAAAAGCTCTTTAGCAGTTTTTTACGTGGAGCAAGTTGCCCTAAATCGCCACGTGTCGCCGCAACCGCAGCTAAGTCTTTTATGCCTGAAGGGTTAGGAGATGTCAAGTGGGAGTTGGGAGCGGCGAAAGTTGGTTTGCGACGCAAAGTAGTCTGCGGAGTGCGTTTTTGGCGGGGAGGGCGCAGGGATGCTGTGCCCCTGCCCGCGAGCGGCCGATAGGTCCTTTAATAAATCGGTTTAACAAGCTAGTTTTTGGTTTCGGTTTGGGGGCCGATGAAATGGCTGGCAAGGTTGTGGGCCAGGAGCGAATCGCTCTTGGCGCCGGCGATGGCTCTTTGGGCGTGCTGGCGGTGTTCGTCCTGCGGACCAGAGAGAGTGATCAACGCGGCGGCAAATTCCATCTGTGCGTCCGGGCCGCGCAGAGCGAGCGCCTTTTTCACCAGGGCGTAGCCGTCGACACCTGCGGCTGGATCGCGGTCCAATCGCATACCGTCCGTCATGTGCGGCAGGTTTTGTCCGATCCATTGTTTGTAGGTTTCCGCTAGATAGCCGGCGTCGAACCAGGCCAGCGCGTCGGAGTGGCCCGAAGACTCTGCGGAAGTCGCGCGAGCATTGAGCCGCGCGAGAAGTTCTTTCGCCGCGAGTGGGTCTTTGCGCGCGTAGAGAGTGGCGCGGCGAAGGGTTTCCATTCGAACGAGGACGGGCGCGTCCGGCGCGAGGATTTCCAGCGTGTCGCGGACGAGGTTTTTCGTGTCGTAATTTTCGCCGCCACTGAGGTTCCAGTCGTGGCTAATCCATGGCAAGGACTTGGCCTGGCCAATCTCGATGGTGTGGCAAATCAGGGGCGGACCTGCCTGCCCGACGTTTGCGAAACACAATGCAGCCGCTACCAGAACGATGGCGAACCGCGGGGAACGAATCTGTTGGAGTGTCATGGATTTTCTAATCTCCCTTCGGAATTGTTGCGACCTACAGGAGACAAGACGCCCGGAGATGGAGGGGTGTTAACAGACGGAAATCGTCTATTTCTTTGTCTGTTCTTCCAATTCCTTGACTAAGCGCGCTCCCACACTGTTGAAACCCGTGAGCAGGCCGCCCCAGCGGTGCGAATCACTCCAAAGATTTTCTCCTGTCTTGGGGTCAATGACCCTCAAATACGCATAACGAACGGGAGCCTGCTTATTGTAATTAGGAATCGGATCGACATCTATTTTCCCGTGAACGTCGATGGTGCCAGTCTGCCCTCCTGACATGATGATGTAGCCTCCCTTATACTGGTCGGCGGAAAGCAGTAATATTAAGTCGGCCATCTTACGGTCTTGAACGATCTGAAATCGTCCCCACTTCTTAATCTCATTCAATGCCCTCTTGGCTACGGCGTCCACTCCAGTCCGGTCGTCAAAGTAGATAGATTTAGCCGACATAATCCTCGGGGATTGAGCTAATTGCTTCTGGGCTTGAACTGATATTGGGAGTGGCAAACTTGCAAGGATGAAAACCGCGAGGAGGTAGGCGGTGGTGCGCATTTGCGCCTCCGAGAGTCTTAGCGAGAGATTACACCCTGCTCTTGCAAGGGTTCAAATGAAGGCCGGACCGAAGCCCCACTTCAATCCTTAATCTTTAGCATTGGGCGGGCGCTGAGACCAGTCGCGTTCGTAGGTGCGCCACAAGTTGATGTCGCCGAAACCGAAGGAACTCCACCAAGCGTCCAGCATGGGGCGATCGAGGCGCAGGATGCCTTCGCGCGATACGCCTGCTGGGGGCGGAGCGAGCGAGGCGAGGCGGTCATAGACACCGGGGCGATCCGCATCGCTGACGCGAGAGAGCAAGTGCCAAAGAGTGAGCGCGTCATTCTCGCGCGCGTCCACGAGAAGGATACCTAACAGGGCATTGCGCTCGGCCGGCGTGGTGGATTGAAAGTCGAAGCGAGACAAAGCGTCCCGAAAAGATGCGGGCGCATCTTCCATGTACGGCGTGCCGGGGCCGATCTTCGGCCGTGTCTGACAGATGGCGCCAGCGGGAATGAAGGATTCGTGGCCGTTGAGCTTGAAGCCGACCCAGCCCATGGTGGTGCGCAGGAGTCCGGCGCCGGAATCGTCCACGTGCAGGGTGTAGACGCAGCCGAGATCGACGGCGACGGCGGAAGGTGTATCCACGACAAATTCGCCTGGAGGCGCCCAGATAGTGGCGTGAATCGTGCCGCGCTCGAGAGAAAGCCGCTTCCGGCCAGGGCCGTTTGTAACTAAGCGGAGGCGCGATCCCGCGTCGACGTCGACGCGGCCCGTTTCATCCAGCGTAATGGTGGCCCGCGAGGAGCTATCGGTCACAAGCGTTTGGCCAATTCCCAGCTTTACTGGACCCGACTTCTCACCAACGGAATGCCATCCAACCCGCGGTATGCCTTCCAGACGTGCAACGGCCCACGATGTCCGAGCATTTCCCGTGGGTTTTGGGCGCAGGACAAGTAACACCGCGGCGGCAAGCAGAAGGATCGCGGCCACAGCGCCGAGTTGATACGACCACCGCAAATTGAAAAAACTCCTGCGCTGTCTCACCGGGCGGATGTCTGCAATCTTCTCGAATGAAGGCGCAGGCTGATTCTGCCGGTAGCGACCCAGCGCCGTTTCCAGTTTTTGAACTTCCGGGTCTGGCTCTCCGGAGCGGTCCCACAAATAGTCGTCCTTCATAGTTTGTTTCTTCTCGCTCATGTTGCGCTCAATCCTTGGCTATCCGCCGCCTGGTCCAGTTTTTCTCGCAAGAGCCGCATGCCACGAAAAAGATTGACGCGAACCGAACCATGCGTCAGCCCCGTGCGCTCCGCGATCTCCGGCCCGGTCATCCCCTCGACCAGCCGAAGGATGAGCGGTTCGCGGTAAGGCTCCGGAAGAGCACGGACCAAGGCCAGAATCACGTTAGCCTCCAGCTCGGCGGCGTGGTTGGTTGTCCGGCTCTCGGCCTGATTCTCGGAAACGGGCTCGGTGGCTTCCTCGACAGGAATCGCCTTGCGGAAGTAGTCGTTTGCTCGGTTCCGCGTGATGGTGCCCAGCCACGCTCCGAAGCGAGAAACATCGCGCAACGCATGGAGCTGCCGTAGCGCCAAGAGGAAAACTTCCTGGACGAGGTCATCTACTTCGCGCGGGGGGACTCGAGCGAGAAGAATGCCGTGGACCATCCGCGCATAACGGTCGTAGAGGCATCCGAACGCGGGGCGATCACCGTTGCGAGCGGCGCTGACGAGCGAGTCCTCCTCGCGCGGTTCGGCGACAGGCCAGACGGTCACAGTCTGACGTTCCATGCTTGAGGTTCGAAAGTCAATACTGTATCCCACGTCTAAGCCATCGAGTGTCAAAGTCCGTTACGAGAGTAAGACGCCCGGAAAGGGGGAAGTGTTAACATAGACGCTTCCTGCATTTTGCGATTCCATCGCTTGATTGTTGAATGGCAAGTGGTTACGCGAACCCTCAGCTGGGATTATTTCCGCCGTGACAACAGATTTAGGGTTTCCTGCGTCCAATGGAGTGGAATACAAAAACCGGAAGGACCCCCGGCCATTGGGACAGTTATTGCTTCGCGAAGCTGTTTGCCCGGGAGCAACGCCATCGGAGTAGCGGTGTTATACTCTGGAAGTTGGGCTCCGATCGGATCGGGGCTGGCGGAAGAACGTTCATCTGAGATGAAAAGGGCTGCGGGGGCCGGACTAGAGGAGCAACCGAAATGGGAGAGCAGGTAAGAGAGCTTTTTAACTGGGCGCGGCGCCGCAAGATACTCGCGGCGGTATTTGTCGCGTTCACGCTGGCAGTTGGCATCCTGATCGGGTCGGTCGTTTCCGGCCGCGTCTCAGCGATGAAGAGTATTGGATTTTCGGGTACAACGGCTACGGCTCTGGCGGTGCCGGACCCGATACCGTCGTCTAGCTCCTTTGCAGGGATCGTTAATCGAGTGGAACCCGCGGTGGTGAACATTGCCACGACACAAGTGATGGAGCGCAAGCCGAGTTCGAAGAAGCGCCGCTCGCAGCCGTACGATCAGGAAGATCCAATGCAGGACTTCTTCGATCGATTCTTCGATGGACGGCCGGACGGGCCGCCACAGGCGGAGCGAAGCCTGGGCTCGGGCGTGATCGTGGACAAGCGCGGGTACATCCTGACGAACAACCACGTGGTAGAACAAGCAACGAAAATCCAAGTGCAATTGAACGGGGATACCACCAGGTACACGGCCAAGCTCGTCGGCGTAGATGAAGATACGGACCTGGCGGTGATCAAGATTGATGCGAGCAAGGAACTGCCCATCGCGAAGCTCGGGAATTCGGACGGCGTGCAGGTTGGCGACTGGGTCCTCGCGATTGGCAGCCCCTTCGGACTCCAGGCTACGGTGACCGCGGGAATCATCAGCGCAAAAGACCGCGGCGGAATCGGGCATCAGTTCCAGAGATTTCTGCAAACCGATGCAGCGATCAATCCGGGGAATTCGGGCGGACCGCTGGTGGACCTGGCCGGCCAAGTGATCGGGATCAACACCGCGATTATTACCGGCAGCCGCGGGTATGAAGGCGTGGGTTTTGCACTGCCCTCAACCACGGCCATTAACGTTTACGACCAGATCATCAAGCAGGGCCGCGTCACGCGCGGGTCCATCGGAGTCAGCTTCCAGGAAGAGCTGAGCACGAACGCAATTACACTGAAATCGCTGGGCGCTCCTTACGGCGTGGTGATTGAAGCCGTCGAGCCGGGAAGTCCGGCGGAGAAGGCCGGATTGAAGGGCGGCGACGTGATCACCAGCGTGAACGGTCAGCCGGTGAAGACCGGGAATGACCTGGTGAACCCCATTGCGCAGGCGCCCATTGGCAGCAAGGTGAAGCTGAACTATATTCGCGACCGCGCGCAGAAAGAAGCAACCGCTGAGGTTGGAGACCGCACGCGGGTGTTCCCGAATACGGCGGGGCGCATGGGCGATCAACCTGGCGAAACAGCGCCGACGGAGTTTGGCCTGCACGTGGAAGAGTTAACGCCGGAGCGCGGGCACCGCGTCGGAATGGAAGGGCAAAAGGGCGTGCTGGTGACCGAGATCGATCCAGCGTCGTTTGCCGATGATTTGGGATTCACCCGCGGAGACGTGATTTCGACGATCAACGGTGAGGCGGTGAGTTCCGTATCCGATCACCGCAAGGCCGTGTCAAAACTAAAGCATGGCGAGGATGTGGTATTCAAGGTTCTTCGCCGTCAAGACAGCGACCGGATCCTCACGCTTTACTTGTCGGGCAAAGTACCGGCCGACAATCAGCAATAGCGGTTGAGCGACAGCCAATACAGACGCCTATGCGAGTGCCAAAAGCGACCCACCTGGCCCTGACGCTGCTTGTGGCAGCAGGGTTTGGTGTGTGTGCAGCTTCGGCGCAAGCGCAGGGCGCGACGCAAAAGAAATCCGCCTCTTCCAAGCCTCGCAACTCTTCGCATCGGGCGAGGTCATCGAAAAAATCGCAGCGCCGGGAGCGGGGGCAGAAAGCCCCTACTCCCGACCGCATTTCCGAGATCCAACAAGCGCTCGCGAAAGACGGTTCGTTCACAGGAAAACCGAACGGGAAATGGGACGCTTCGACAATGGAAGCGACGAGAAAATTCCAGGAAGCGCATGGGCTGAATCCGACGGGAAAGCTCGATGCGAAAACCCTTCAGCAATTGGGGCTTGGCTCCCAGACCGCGGGTGTTGCGCCGCCCATGCCTCCCATGAGTTCTTCTTCCCTCGAGAAAACGACACCCTCTCAGACGGCCCGCCGCCAGTAGTAAGCCCGCAGTTCTTCGCGATTGCATTCCATCCAAAACTGAATTAGAAGTCAGACATTGCACGGCGTGTGTGCGCAGACGAAGGGGTGAATGTTCCATGAAACCGATGAGGATTCTCCTGGCGGCTGTTCTCGGTGCGTTGTATGTAGGTGGGATTTACGCGCAGGAAAAGCCGAGCGCCAAGACTGTCAAGGCCGTGCGCTTCGGAAAGCTCTGGGATGCCAAGGGCAAGCTTTGGACGAATGCCGTCGTGATCGTGGAGGGTGACCGTATTCGCAATGTGATGACCGATGCATCGGCGATCCCGGCCGGCGTGGAGACGATAGATCTCTCGAAATACACGGGATTGCCGGGTCTGATCGACGTGCACACGCACTTGACGATTTACACCGACGAAACTCCGGGCGAGCCGATGCTGAAGCAACTCACGAACAATCCTCCGGCGGTGGAAGTATTTCTGGCCCGCAAAGGCGCGATGCGTACCCTGGAGGCCGGCGTGACGACTGTGCGCGATCTCGGCGCGGATCAATACATGGACATCGCCATGCGGGACTTGATCAACCGCGGAGAAATGATCGGTCCGCGCATGTTTGTGTGCGGGTACGGGCTGTATATCACGAACACGCCGTACAAGCCGGGGATGAATCCGCCCGCAGGGGGGATCGCCGATGGCGTTCCGGAAGTGTTGAAGGCGGTACGGCAGCAGATTGCGGCGGGAGCGGACGTAATCAAGATGTACGGATCGACCGGGACGGACGACGACGTGACGGGATTCGAGACGTACACCTACGAAGAGATGAAGGCGGCGGTGGAAATGGCCCACCAGTTTGGGAAAAAGATTGCAATCCACTCGTACGGACCGAATGGCGCGCGGGATGCGGTACGCGCGGGGGCGGATTCGTTGGAACATGCGACGGACATGGACGATGCCACGATTGAGGAGATGGCGAAGCGCGGAACATTTTATGTGCCGACGATCGATCACAACCGCTACTACATCGAAAACGGCGACGAGATCGGGTACGCCGCGGGATACAAAGAGAAGCTGCAAGCGTTCATTCCAAGGAATCTGGAGACGGCACGCAAGGCATTCAAGGCGGGCGTGAAGTTTGCGATGGGTTCGGATGCGATCTACACGATGTTTGGACAGAACACTCGCGAGCTGGGCTGGCTCGTGAAAGCGGGAATGACGCCGGAGCAGGCGTTGCGTACCGCGACGACCAATGCGGCGGAGCTATTGGGGAAAGAAAAAGAGTTGGGAGCAGTGGCGGCCGGATATTTTGCGGACCTTGTCGCCGTAGAGGGCGATCCCCTGACTGACGTCAACGTTGTGCTCAATAACGTGAAGTGGGTAATGAAGGGCGGAGTGGTAATGGTGGGTAAGAAAAATTAATCTAGCCGGGCGATTACTCACGGAGGCCCGACCGCTGCTAGGCGTTGTGTGAATAGGCGGATGAGTGAACCAACCGTGACTGCGATTAGGTAGAGGGACCCCTCTACGAGGAAGCAGGCAAGTCAGCCGTTGAAGCGCGGTGCTTTCATACCACCCATTATATGCTCGTTGGAAAGTAAGGGATTCGCCGGGGATCTCTGGCGCCATTTCACTTCAGCGGGGGGAATGCCGGGAAGTGTCGAAATTTGACCAGGTTGACGGGCGACGGTAGACTTTAGCTTCCACGCGGTATTGTCTCGCGTTCAGATCCACAGAGGACGAGTCGAAAAGCAAAGCGGCAAGCTTCAGAGACTGAGGAGGAAGCATGGCCACGGCAGTCGCATCCCGGATCTTTAAGAATTTTATCAACGGCGAATGGGTGGAATCGCGGAGCGGGAAAGCGTACGAAAACCGCAACCCGGCGAACACGGATGAATTGATCGGGATGTTCGTGTCTTCGACGGGCGAGGACGTGGACGCCGCCGTGGACGCGGCCAAAGAGGCGTACAAGACATGGCGGCTGATGCCGGCGCCGAAGCGGGCGGAAATCTTGTTTCGCGCGGCGGAGTTGTTGCTTCAACGCAAGGAAGAGTTTTCGAAGGACATGACGCGCGAGATGGGCAAGGTCCTGGCGGAGAGCCGCGGCGATGTCCAGGAAGCCATCGACATGACGTATTACATGGCCGGCGAGGGGCGGCGGCTGTTCGGACAGACCACGCCTTCGGAATTGCCCAATAAATTTGCGATGAGCGTGCGCCAGTCCGTTGGCGTCTGCGGAATGATCACACCGTGGAATTTTCCGGCGGCCATTCCGTCGTGGAAGATGATGCCGGCGCTGATCAGCGGAAATACCGTGGTGCTAAAGCCCGCGGAGGATACGCCGCTCTCGTCGTATCACCTGGTGCAGATTCTGACGGAGGCGGGCGTGCCGCGGGGCGTTGTGAATCTGGTCAGCGGCGACGGCCCGGGAGCGGGAGCGCCGTTGTCACAGCACAAGGATGTCCCGGTGATCAGCTTTACGGGCTCAACGGCAGTGGGGCGAATCATCGCGCAGGCTTGCGCGCCGGACTTCAAGCACTACAGCCTGGAGATGGGCGGGAAGAACATCATCATCGTCATGGATGACGCCAATCTCGATCTCGCGGTGGACGGAGCGGTCTGGGGCGGCTTCGGCACGACGGGGCAGCGCTGTACGGCAGCGAGCCGCGTGGCGGTCCACAAGAGCGTGTACAAGGACTTTATGGATCGGTTTGTGGAGAGGGTGAAGTCGCTAAAGGTTGGCAATGGGCTGGATTTGGACACGGAAATGGGGCCCTGCATCAACGAGCAACAATTGAAAACGGTCATGAGCTACGTGGAGATCGGCAAGAATGAAGGCGCGAAATTACTGACCGGGGGAGTTCGACTGGACAGCGGTGCTCACGCGAAGGGCTGGTTCTACGCGCCGACCGTGTTTGGCGATTGCTCGCCGAGAATGCGCGTGGCGCAGGAAGAGATCTTCGGGCCGGTCGTGTCTGTGATTCCGATCGACAATCTGGAACATGCCACAGATGTTGCGAATGGCGTGCCGTACGGCTTGTCAGCTTCGATCTACACGCGGAATGTGAACCGCGCCTTCCAGGCCACTCGCGATCTCTACACCGGAATTGTCTACGTAAACGCGCCGACGATTGGCGCGGAGACCCACTTGCCCTTCGGCGGAACCAAACAAACCGGCAATGGCCACCGTGAAGCGGCCATCGCCGCCATCGATTTTTTCACCGAGTGGAAAACCGTGTACATCGATTATTCCGACAAGCTCCAGCGCGCGCAAATCGATAACAATTAGTTTGTCAAGCAACCAGCGAACTGACAAACGTTTCGTTGCACCCATGGAGATGGCGAGATTCGGTCTGGGGGCATGACAAATCCTGCCCCTTCCGTCTTTAGGCCAGCATGGGCGGGAACCCACGTTGACCGCGCTTGACACGCTTTCTACAATATAAGTAGCGCTCTTTAGCACTAGGAGTAGAGTGCTGCTATGAGGGATTCAGCGCTCCAAGAACGGCGTAACCGCCAGATCCTGGCGGACATCGTGCGCGCATACATCGAGACGGGCGAGCCGGTGTCCTCGCGCGCGATCTCGAAAGGCTTCGAAGAGACGTTGAGCACTGCAACCATTCGCAACGTTATGGCGGACCTGGAGGACGGTGGATTTCTGTACCAACCCCATACCTCCGCAGGGCGTGTGCCAACGCCTGCGGCATATCGGTTTTTTGCCCAAGAGATTGCGTCGCAAGCCACGATTACTGCGGTGGACCGCGAATGGATCCAGCGGGAAATGGGCGGCGCCACCAGCGCCGCGGAAATCACAGAACGCGCCGGGCACGTGCTGGCGGAGGTCTCCAACGGTCTCGGCATTATTGTGTCGCCGCCACTGGGCAAGACCGTTTTGGAACATGCGCGGATGTGGCTGCTGCCGGACGGCCGCGTGGTGGTGGTGCTGATCTCGCCGGGCGGAAATACGCGGGACAAAATTCTGCGGCCGCACCGCTTGTTTGCTCAGTTGGAATTGGATGCGACCGCCGAGTTCTTGAACCGGCACTATTCAGGCTGGACGCTGGAAGCGATTCGCAGCGACTTGCTGCAAAAATTAGCCACAGAGCGCGAACGCTACGAAGGCATCGTGCAGAGCGCCCTCTCGCTATGCGATCCGGCGGTGCTGGGAGACGAAGCGGCACTGCACGTGCACGTGGAGGGAACGTCACAAATCGTCGGCGCTGCAGAATTCGCGAACCAGGCGCAAATGCGCGATTTGCTTGCAGCGATCGAGGAGAAGCACCGGCTCGTGACGGTGCTGAATGCTTGCATTGAGACGCTCGAACCGGTGCACGTCCAGATCGGCGTAAAGGAAATTTCCGAGGCGGGCGAAGACCTGGCCCTGATCAGCGCGGCGTACACCAGGAACGATTTGGTGCAGGGTTCGCTTGGCGTGCTGGGGCCGACGCGCATGCATTACGAGCGGGCCATGACCGCGGTGGCCTACGTCGCGCAGCTCTTCAGCGAAGCGCTGAGCAAAACTTGAAGACTTTTTGGCATAGGAGAAGTCGAAACGTGAGCGACAAGGAACTAAAGATCAATCTCAATATCAACAAAGATCCCGACGACGCGAACGTCGAACCATCCGCGGAAGCTCAGGCTGTGGCTGCTGACACGGCGAAAGCCGACGCGGAGATGGCCAAACTCACGGCAGACCTGGAAGAATTGCGCCAGACGCTGCTGCGGCGGCAAGCCGACTTTGACAATTACCGGAAGCGCATTGAGAAGGAGCGTTTTGAAGATTCGAGGCGCGCCACCGCTCGGGTGATCGAAGGGCTCATTCCGGTGATCGACGGATTTGAGCACGCTCTGGCGGCGCACCGCGAGTCCGAATACGACAATTACCGCAAGGGGTTTGAGCTCATCTACAAGCAGCTTTTGGACAGTGTGACGAAGCTCGGAGTAGAGCGGATCGATCCCGTTGGAAAGTCATTTGATCCGCACCTGCATCAGGCGGTCGATCGCGCGGAAACAACGGACCGCGAAGACGGCACCATTCTGCATGTATTTCAGCCGGGATATGTGTTTCATGGACGGGTGCTGCGTCCGGCAATGGTGCGTGTAGCCGTACATCCGAATCCCGCATCGAAAAAAGCAGTGAACTAAAGGAGCTCGAGAGTTTCCATGGCCAAGGGGAATCAAAGGGATTACTACGAAGTGCTGGGCGTGACGCGAACGGCGGCGGTCGAGGAGATTAAATCCGCGTACCGCAAATCCGCGCTGCAATGGCATCCTGACCGCAATCCGGAAAACAAATCTGAGGCGGAAGTAAAGTTCCGCGAATGCACCGAAGCTTACAGCGTGCTAAGCGATGCCCAAAAGAGGCAACTTTACGACACCTACGGTCATGCAGGGCTTTCCAGCCAAGGCGGCGGTCAGGGATTTGACCACACCGTCTTCCAGGATTTTCACGACATTTTCGGAGATTTCTTCGGGTTCGAGGATCTGTTTGGAGGCGGTGGGCGGCGTGGACGCGGCCGCACGCAGCGCGGGTCCGATTTGCGATACGACATGTCGCTCACGTTCGAAGAAGCGTCCGCCGGTGTGACCACCAAGATCAAGCTGCCGCGCCAGGAATACTGCGAGGCATGCAACGGCACAGGCGCGAAGAAGGGCACGGGCGTTCAGGCCTGCCAGACGTGCGCCGGCCGCGGTCAGTTGGCCTATCAGCAGGGATTTTTTACCATTTCGCGCACGTGTCCAGGGTGCCAGGGCGCTGGACAAATTGTGAAGGAGCGGTGCGTCGAGTGCCGCGGTCAGGGACGCCTCGAGCGCGAAAAGACTATTGAGCTGCGGATTCCACCGGGCGTGGACACGGGAACACGACTGCGTGTTAGCGGCGAAGGCGAGCCCGGGCCGAACGGCGGGCCGGCGGGCGATTTGTACGTTGTGCTGGAAGTCAAAGAGCATCCGTTCTTCGAACGGCGCGGCGCGGACTTGTATTGCACGATTCCCTTGGGCATCGCACAGGCGACTCTCGGTACGGAATTGCAAGTGCCGGGATTGAACGGGGAAGAAAAATTGAAGATCCCCGAAGGCACGCAGAGCGGCGCCGTGTTTCGCATCAAAGGCAAGGGACTGGCCGATCCGCGCGGGGGTGGCAAAGGCGATTTGTACTATCACGTGCGTGTGATGACGCCAACCAAACTTACGCGGGACCAGCGGAAATTGATCGAGCAGCTTGGCGCCACAATGAAGGTGGACAATAAGCCCGCGGACCGCAACTCCTCGATCTTCGACAAGGTGAAAGACATCTTCGGGTAGTAGCCTCCTCCTGAGATAGAATCTCCGCGTGCGAAGACGATTTTTCGTGGGACAATTTGCGGGTGAGACCGCAGTCATGGAAGGCGAAGCGGCGCATCACCTGGGACGCGTGCTGCGCGCCCAAACCGGCCAGCTCTACGAGTTGAGCGACGGCGAACGAGTGTGGCTCGGCCGCATCGAAAGTGTCGGCCGCGATCGCGTGCAATTCGCCCTGGTCGAAGAGCTGCCCGCCATTCACCCCAGCGTGGACCTTACGTTGCTGCTGGCCGTGGTGAAGTTTGACTGGTTCGAATGGGCGCTTGAAAAGGCCACGGAGCTGGGGGTGAGCACGATTGTGCCGCTCGCGGCCGGGCGAAGTGAAAAGGCCTTGCTTCGAGCGGCAGCGAAGCGAGCGGAGCGCTGGAAGAAGATTCTGTTCGAAGCATCGCAGCAATCCCGGCGCGTTCGCGTGCCGGAGCTGGGCGAAGTGGCAAAACCAGAGAGTACATTTGCTTCTCGCAAGGATGGTTTGCGCGTGATGCTTTCCGAGCGAGCAACCGCTTCGCCGCTGCGAATGGTTTTGAAGGGTCAGCAAGCGACAAAGGCAACCATCGCGATCGGTCCGGAAGGTGGCTGGACAGATGCGGAATTCGAGGCGGCTCAAAGCTGTGGTTTTCTGGAAGCTTCTCTCGGCCGGTTGATCCTGCGCACGGAGACTGCTGTGATCGCCGCACTGGCGGCGCTGAATTACGCGCTCGGCGGCGAATAATTGACTGCGCCCCTGTTCAAAGAACCTCCATGCCTTTCGATAAATACCTAGCATCGGCGAGCAACGATTGGCGGCATTTGGTGAATCTCACTAATTGTGGGAAAGCGCGGCAGTCTTCGCGCCCCGCGGGCCACGGTGATAAAACGCATCTGGCGCGCGCCGCGATGGCCATGCTATAAATACAAGGCAGCCAAAAATGGAAAGACCGGACGAGAAACAGCCCGCGACCTCGACCTTACCGGAGACCCAAGTTCCGGCATCCTCTTCAATTGTGACCGCTGACCTAGCGGCGGCAATTGGAAGACGTGAGCAGTCGGATTCCAGTGCGGCCGCTGAGCGGTCGGCGCCGCCGCACTCCTTGCGCAACGAAATTCGCGTCTGGACCCGCGACCTGCTGATCGCCATCGGTCTCGCACTGGTGATCATCGTCTTCTTGTACCAGCCGGTAAAAGTCGAAGGCACCAGCATGGCCCCGCTGCTCTCCGACCAGGAACGCATTTTCATCAACAAATTTGTCTACCGCTTCGAGCCGATTCATCGCGGAGACGTGGTCGTATTCTGGTATCCGCTCGATCACTCGAAATCGTTCATCAAGCGTGTGGTCGGTTTGCCGGGAGAAACCGTGCAAATCCGCCAGGGCGCCGTCTACGTCGACGGGAAGATTGTGCGCGAACCTTATGTTCCGCCGCAGTACGAGGACCTGAGCGATTTTGGGCCTAAACTCGTGCCGCCCGACAGCTATTTCGTGATGGGCGATCACCGCATCAGCTCAAACGATTCGCGCGTCTTCGGGGCGGTGGCGAGCCGGTATATTTATGGGCGCGCCGTCTTTGCTTACTGGCCCGTGGATCATTTCGGCTCGCTTTCGGCCACGGACGCCGACACGAAGTGACCGGCACATTTTGATGAGAAATACGGGAGGACCCACTGGCCGAAGTTCAGCACCGACCCGCGATACTCGCGCTGGAAGACGGGCGCGTCTTTAACGGCCGCGCGGCGGGCGCGATCACGCGCCGCGGCGGCGAAGTCGTTTTTAATACCAGCCTCACCGGTTATCAGGAAGTCTTCACCGACCCCAGCTACGCCGGGCAGATCGTTTGTTTGACCTATCCGCACATCGGAAATGTCGGCGCGAACGCCGAGGACGAGGAATCCTCGCGGCCATTCATCGAATCGCTCATCGTGCGAGAATTTTCACAGGTCTCTTCCAACTGGAGATCGGCGGAGACGGCGCAGTTGTATCTGAACCGGCACCAGATCCCCGTGATCTGGGATATCGATACACGGGCGCTGGTGCGGCATATTCGAAACGTCGGCGCGCTGCGCGGCATTGTATCGACGGATGGGACACCCGCCGAACAATTGATTTTCGAAGCCCAGCAATTGCCGGGCATGGCGGGACAAGAACTCGCCAGCCGCGTCACCTGCGGGAAATCATACGGATGGGATAAGGGATCCGTCGATGTCGCGATTTCGCCATGGTCCGAGCAGATGGGCGAATCGAACGCGCAAGCGGAGACGCGGAAACACCGCGTCGTGGCTTACGACTACGGAATCAAGCAGAACATTTTGCGGTTGCTCGTGGACCACCACTGCGAAGTGTACGTCGTCCCGGCGCAAACCTCCGCTGAGGACGTTCTGGGGATGAAGCCGGACGGAGTCTTTCTTTCGAACGGGCCGGGCGATCCGGAACCTATCACCTACGCGGTGGAGAATATTCAAAAGCTCATCGGCCGCGTGCCGGTCTTCGGCATTTGCCTCGGCCATCAGTTGTGCGGCCTGGCCCTTGGCGGAAAAACATTCAAGCTGAAATTCGGGCACCACGGTTCGAATCACCCGGTAAAAAATCTGCTCACCGAACAAGTGGAGATCACCGCGCAAAATCACGGGTTTTGCGTCGATCCGGAATCACTGCCATCCAGCAAAGTTGAAATCACGCACATCAATTTGAACGACAACACCAATGAGGGTATGCGCCACAAGTCGCTGCCGCTCTTCAGCGTTCAGTATCACCCGGAGGCATCGCCCGGGCCGCACGATTCGCACTACTTGTTCGCGCAATTCACGGATTTGATGAAGGAATTCGCGCAGCCGGGCAGTTCGCGGCAGTGAAAAAGGTTTCACGGGAGAATATGCCGAAGCGCAAAGATATCAAAAAGTGTCTGATGGTCGCCGCTGCGGCGTTCGCATCATCGCTTGCGTCGGCCCAAACTCCCAAGCTGAACATCAAGACCAAGCACGGTTATCCGATGGAGGAGCAACGCAAGGAGCAAATGGAAGGGCTCGCGAAGCAATACGACTTGAAGAAGTACACCGTCACGCGTGACATTTTGATCGAGCGCGGGGCGATGAATCATTCCTATCCCGTGCTGACTCTGAACCTGCGCTTCCTGGACAATGACGACCTGGCGCTTTCGGCTTACGTCCACGAACAGGGCCACTGGGTTCTGATGGAACGCCATCGCGCTGACAAGCCAGCTTTGTTCGAAGACCTGCAGCGAACGTTTCCTAACATGGAGATTCGGGTTCCGGACGGCGATGGCGAGTTGCGCAGCAGCTATTTTCACACTGCGGTTTGCATGCTCGAATGGCAAGCGATGGAAGACCTCGCCGGCCCCGAGCGCGCGCAAAGTGATCGAATGGAAGCAGGGCGACCATTACAAGGCGATTTACTCGACGTTGTTGAATCATCGGGAGCAGGTCGAGAGCGTCTTGAGTATCCATGGAGTGAAGTGGTGACGGACCGTGGGGCTTCAGGCAGGAAGTTTTTTAGAACTGGTAACGGAGAACTAAGAACCGGGGACTGAAGACTTGCCCAAACGCAAAGACATCAAGAAGATTCTGATCATCGGGTCGGGTCCGATCGTTATCGGCCAGGCTTGCGAGTTTGATTACTCCGGCGCCCAGGCGTGCAAGGCGCTGCGTGCAGAGGGGTACGAGGTCGTGCTGGTGAATTCGAATCCAGCGACCATCATGACCGACCCGGAACTCGCGCATCGTACCTACATCGAGCCGCTTACCAAGGAATATCTCGAGGAAATCATCTCGCGGGAAAAACCGGATGCGCTGCTGCCGACGGTCGGAGGACAGACGGCGCTGAATCTGGCCGTCGAGCTTTCCGAAAGCGGCATCCTCGAAAAATGCAAAGTGGAGATGATCGGCGCTTCGCTGCGCGCCATCAAGGTGGCGGAAGATCGCCTGTGGTTCAAGGACGCCTGCCGAAAGATTGGTCTGGAAGTGCCAGCCTCCGCCCTGGTGAACAACGCGAAGGACGCATTGCGGCTTTGCGATCAATTGGGATTTCCGCTGGTGATTCGGCCGTCATTCACGCTCGGCGGAACGGGCGGCTCGATCGCCTACAACAAGGAAGAGTTTGGCGAGGCCATCGCGCACGCTCTGGACATGAGTCCCGTGCATGAAGCGCTGGTAGAAGAATCCGTGCTCGGCTGGAAGGAATATGAACTCGAAGTGATGCGCGATTTCCGCGACAACTTTGTGGTGATCTGCACCATCGAAAACTTCGACCCTATGGGCGTGCACACCGGCGATTCGATTACTGTGGCACCTGCCCAGACGCTGACGGACAAGGAATTTCAGCGTCTCCGCGACGCTTCGGCCGCAATTATCCGCGAAGTCGGCGTGGAAACCGGCGGTTCGAACGTGCAGTTCGCCGTGAACCCGGAAAATGGCCGGATGGTGGTTATCGAAATGAATCCGCGCGTTTCGCGCAGCTCAGCGCTGGCCAGCAAGGCGACCGGATTTCCCATCGCGAAAATCGCGGCGCGATTGGCCGTGGGGATGTCACTGGATGAAATCCCCAATGACATCACGAAGAAAACGCCGGCGTGCTTCGAACCGACCATCGACTACGTGGTGGTGAAGATTCCCAAGTGGCAGTTCGAAAAATTTCCCGGCGCGGACAGCGCTCTCGGAACGCAGATGAAATCGGTCGGCGAAGTCATGGCGATCGGGCGGACCTTCAAGGAGGCGCTGCAGAAGGGAATTCGTTCGCTCGAGCCGAGCACTCCGTGGCGTGCCCCGTCGGAAACGCCGGATTCGCTGCTGCGTGAAAAACTCGCCACCCCGAGGCCCGACAGGATCCACTGGCTGCTGACGGCGATGGAGCGTGGGCTGCCGGCCCAGGAAATTTGTGAGTTGACGAAGATCGATCCTTGGTTCATCCAGCAAATTGAAGAGTTGACGAACATGAATCGGCGCGCGGCGGCCGTCACCGTGGAGACGGCTTCGAAGGAATTGTTGCGCGAGGTGAAGCGCCACGGAACCAGCGATGAGCAATTGGCGCAAATATGGAGGACCACGTCCGCTTCCGTGCGCTTGCAGCGCGCGCGTTACGGCGTGACGCCGGTGTTCAAGCGTGTCGATACCTGCGCGGCGGAATTCGAGTCGTTTACGCCCTACCTCTATTCCACGTACGAAGACGAAGACGAATCGGACGCCCAGGCGCGGCCCAAAGTCATGATTCTGGGCAGTGGGCCAAACCGCATTGGACAGGGAATTGAGTTCGATTATTGCTGCTGCCATGCCGCATACGCGCTGCGCGAAGACGGTTTCGAAACGATCATGGTGAATTGCAATCCGGAGACGGTATCGACGGACTACGACACTTCCGACCGCCTCTATTTCGAACCGCTCACACTGGAAGACGTGCTGGCCATCGTGGAGCGGGAAAAACCGCAGGGAGTGATCGTTCAGTTCGGCGGTCAAACCCCTCTGAATCTTGCGCTGGAGCTAAAGCGCAACGGTGTGCCGATCGTGGGCACCGCTCCGGAATCGATCGATTTGGCGGAAGACCGCCGCCGATTCGGGCGTTTGCTGGACGAGCTGAAGATTCCGCAGCCGCGCAATGCCACCGCGCTGGTGCCGGAAGAAGCGGCTCGCGTGGCGGGAGAAATTGGATTGCCGGTGCTGGTCCGGCCGAGCTATGTGCTTGGGGGGCGCGCGATGGTGATCGCGTATGACGTGAACACCGTGCAGGAATATGTCGCCCAAGCGGCGCTTATGGGGCCAGCACGGCCCGTGCTGATCGATCAATTTCTCGAGGAAGCGACGGAAATCGATGTGGATGCGCTGGCTGATGGAACGGACGTGGTCATTGGCGGAATTATGGAGCATATTGAAGAAGCCGGAGTGCACTCCGGGGATTCCTCCTGCGTGCTGCCGCCCGTGAGTTTGTCACCTGCGATCCTCGATACCATCCGTGAATATACGAAACGGCTGGGTCTGGCATTGAAAGTGGTCGGGTTAATGAACGTGCAGTACGCGATTCAGCGTGACACGGTATACGTGCTGGAAGTGAATCCGCGGGCCTCGCGCACCGTCCCATTCGTGAGCAAAGCGACGGGAGTGCCGCTCGCGAAGGTCGCGGCGCGACTGATGACCGGGAAGAAATTGGCGAACATTAGTTTGCCGATCGTACGGCACAACGGTGTTGCGGAAATTGCCGTGCACGAATTCTATTCGGTGAAATCGCCGGTTTTTCCCTTCAACAAGTTCCGCGGTGTCGATACTATTCTCGGCCCCGAGATGCGCTCCACGGGGGAAGTAATGGGGATTTCGACATCCTACGGACAAGCGTTCGCAAAGGCGCAACTTGCGGCGGGGCAGCGCTTGCCGCGCAAGGGTACGGTCTTTCTCAGCGTGAACGACCGTGACAAGAAGCATCTGGCGGTCCTTGGAAAAGAGCTGTCGTCGCTGGGTTTTCGCCTGCTTGCCACTCGAGGAACTGCGGCGGCCCTGGAATCCGCCGGCATCGAGGCCGAAGCGGTGTTCAAAGTGAACGAAGGCCGGCCGAACATTGTGGACCTGGTGAAAACGGGCAAGATCGATCTGGTGATCAACACGCCCCTGGGCCGCGAATCGTTCTACGACGAAAAATCGATTCGGCGCGCGGCGATCCGTTACAACATTCCGTGCATCACGACGCTTGCCGCGGCCCATGCCGCCGCTCGCGGAATTCGCGCGCTTCTCGAGCAGGGAACGGAAGTCGCCGCATTGCAGGATTTACATCGCGGACAGGCCGCCGCTTCCGGCGTGCCTGCTTCAGGAGATTGAGTCGTGATATTTTCCGGAGTTTTCGCTGCGTTGACCACTCCCTACGGGTCTGATGGATCCGTTTCCCTTGCTGACCTGAAGCACAATCTTCGTCTCTATAACTCGACGGATCTTGCGGGCTACGTCGCGCTGGGTTCCACGGGAGAATCCGTGCTGCTTCGACGCGCGGAGATGGACGCGATTCTCGTCACGGTGAAGGAAGCATCCGCGAAAGAGAAAAAACTGCTCGCCGGCACTGGCGCGGAGTCCACTGCGGAGACCATCGAGCGCACGAAACGGGCAGCGGAGTTTGGCTACCACGCGGCGTTGGTGAAACCGCCGCATTATTACAAACCGGCGTACAAACCCGAAGTGTTGGTCGCTCATTTCCGCCGCGTCGCCGACGAATCGCCAATTCCCGTGATGCTCTATTCGATTCCGCAATTCACCGGCATCACTTTGGGCGCCGCGGAAGTAGCCGCGCTCGCCGAGCATCCCAACATCATCGGCATAAAAGACAGCTCTGGAAATGTACAGGGCACTGCGGATTTTGTCGCTGCGGCGCCACCCGCGTTCAACGTTTTGGTGGGCAATGCCGCGACTCTTTATCCCTCGTTTGTCGTCGGCGCGCGGGGAGGAATTCTCGCGCTGGCGTCCGCGCTGCCGGAAAAATGTGTGAAGCTATTTGAATTGATCCGCCAGGGGCATCATGAAAAAGCTCGCGAACTGCAATCGTTGGTCGCTCGCGCGTCAAAATTGATCGTTTCCGAATTGGGCCTCACCGGAGTGAAATACGCAATGGATCAGCGCGGATACCGCGGCGGTCTGCCACGCTTGCCTTTACTCCCGCTGCACGATGAACAAAAGAAACGTCTTAGCGAGCTCCTTCGAACCCTGGAACCGGCCGCGGTCAGGGCCTAATTTAGAACGAGCGGACAGAATTGATGAGACGTTTCTTCGCGGGTATCATCTAATAAGCGCTCATGGATTGTCACGCCCTTGCCTTCCGGCAGCTTCCCCATCAACCGAAGCTCTTTCTTGAATACCTGGATCACTTTGAAAAAGTGAAGTCATTCTACTTTCATCCGCCGGCCATGCTGGCGGTGAAGCGCTCGGCTCGAAAATTGGACTATCCAGGCGAGCGCAGGACAGAAGTAACTTCCATTCTTCGCAAACAGAACATCGATCTCGGGGCAGGAGCGGAAACGCTGGCCAACCTGGACCGGCTTGAGAAAGGCGCAGTCGCTGTCGTTTCCGGGCAGCAGGTAGGGCTGTTCAGCGGGCCGGCTTATTCCGTTTATAAAGCGTTGACGGCTGTCCAGATCGCCGCGGAGTTGACGCGGGGCGGAATTCCTGCGGTGCCGATTTTTTGGATGGCGACGGAAGATCACGATCTCAACGAGATCCGTCACGCCACGTGGTTCGACCAGGGCAAATTGATCCGCTTTGAATTGCCCCTCATCGCGGAAACGGGGCGGCCGGTGGGACGGATTCCGCTTGGCGCACAGATTGAGCCTCTTCTACAAGAAGCCGCAGAATTGCTTGCGAACCAAGGTAGCGACCTGCTCGCGCAATATCTGATGGAAAGCTACCGGCCGGAGGAAACGTACGGCAGCGCGTTCGGCAAATTATTCGCGCGTCTGTTTGCGCAGCAGGGGCTGATCCTGATGGACCCGCTCGATACCGGCTTCCACAAAGTTGCGGCGCCGCTTTACCAGCACGCGCTTGCGGAATGGGATGCGTTGAACGAAAAGCTTCTGCAGCGCGGGAAGGATTTGGACCGTGCGGGATTCGATGCCCAGGTCAAGGTGACCTCGCGCAGCACATTATTGTTCCATCTGGCCGATGGCGTGAGGCAAGTCATCACTGCAAGCGCGGGAAAATTTCAGGCCGGCGAGAAAACCTGGACGCGGGACGAGCTGGTGCACATGACGCATACCGAGCCGGAAAACTTCAGCCCCAATGCGCTCTTCCGGCCGGTGGTGCAGGACTATCTGCTTCCCACCGCGGCGTATATCGCGGGTCCGGCGGAGATCTCTTATTTTGCGCAATCGGAAGTTGTGTACCGGCATCTGCTTGGAAGGATGCCGGGGATGCTGCCGCGCGCGGGATTCACGCTGGTCGACGCGAAGGCAAAGAAACTTCTACACCGGTATGGCCTGACTGTTGAGAATGTTTGGGGAGGGCCGCAGGAGTTGCGGCACAAAATGGAGGGTCGATCGGTGCCCGGCTCTCTGGCAAAAAAGTTCGAGCGAAACCAAAAACAGATCGCGAAGATGCTGGCGCAACTCGGCAAGCAGATCGAGAAGCTCGATCCTACGTTGAAAGGCACGGTTGAAAGAGCGCGGAAGAGGATCGAATTTCACATTAACAAACTGCGCCGGAAAGCGGGCCGGGCACAGGACAAGAAGGCGGGGCTGATCTCGGCTCACGTACAATACCTGGAGTCACTGTTGCATCCGCACAAAGGCCTGCAGGAGCGGGAATTGTGCCTGCTGCCTTTCTTGGCACGATGGGGGGCAGGTGGCCTCCGCGAGTTGCAAAAACTTTCGACGGGAAAGAAAATCGGGCATCACTTCATCGTTCAGTTGCCTTAAGTCAGGGGCCGCTATCCATAATTCATTCCATGCGTTACAGAAGAGGACGGACTGAAGTCGCTCCTACAAAAACATAGGAACTCTCCACTCATTCAGGAATGCTGCATGCTAGAATCCCGGCGCCGGACAGGGAGGGAGTTCCATGCAGACATTGAGTGTGAAAACCGATCGCCGCACGCAGCTCGTCGATGTGACGGCGCAAGTGCAAAAGGCGGTTGCGTCGTCCGGCGTCGCCAACGGCATCTGCTATTTGTATGTGCCGCACACCACGGCAGCAATCACCATCAATGAATGCGCGGACCCGGATGTCGCCCGCGACGTCGAAGGCGCTCTGGACCGGCTGGTCCCCGCGACGTGGCCGTACCGCCACGGCGAGGGCAACTCGGACTCCCATGTGAAAGCAGTGCTTGTGGGAGCGAGTCAAATCGTCCACGTGGAGGGCGGCAAGCTGGTGCTAGGGCGGTGGCAGGGCGTTTTCTTTTGCGAGTTTGACGGCCCTCGCGACCGGCGGCTACAGGTGAAGGCGCTGGCTGATTGAGCGCCGACTCCATGAAAAAGCATACTAAGATTCCGGCCAGGTCTATATAAGGTTTTTTCAAGTCTGCCGGATATGTTCTATCTCCTTATTTTTGGTTCGTTCACGCGAGGCGAGCTGCGCTTCTGGCGGGGTTTGGGGCAGGGTGTGCTAGAGTTTTTGGGTGATGAGGAAGCTGGGGATTTACGTGCAGGTGCCGTTCTGCCAGACGAAGTGTACCTATTGTAATTTTCATACGGGAGTGGTGGCTAGTAGCCAGTTTGCGCCTTATGTGGAGGCGGTTTGCCGGGAGATTCGGGAGCATCGGGAATTGCTAAAGGCGGTGGGGGTGGATTGGGATGGGCGTTTGGAGCGCAGCGGTGCTGTGCCCCAACGAAGAAACGGCGAGATCGCGGGCGAAGACTTGGTCGTGGACACGGTTTACATTGGCGGGGGGACGCCTAGCCTGCTTGATCCTGCTAACCTTCAAGACATTTTGGACGCGATCCGATCAACATTCACGGCGGAGCTTGCGGAGGTGACGCTGGAGGCGGACCCGGAGACCATTGAAGCGAAGAAAGCGGCCTCGTGGGTGCGCGCGGCGATCAACCGGGTGAGTTTTGGGCTGCAATCGTTTTCGGATAAGGAGCTTGTGGCGGCGGGGCGGATGCACCGGCGGGCGGATATTTTCCGGGCTGTGCCGATACTGCGCGAGGCCGGTATTCGGAACATCAGCTTTGATTTGATTGCGGGTTTGCCGCACCAATCGAAGGAGAGCTGGCGGCAGTCATTGCATGAATTGGGGACGCTGGCGCCGGAGCATGTTTCGGTTTATTTGCTCGAGATTGATCAGGAGAGCAGGCTGGGCAAGGAGTTGCTGCAGGGTGGGAGAAAGTACAGCGCTGGGGCCGTGCCAAGCGAAGACGAAATGGCCGACTATTACGAAATGGCGCAGAAGGTATTGCGGGCGGCCGGGTATCATCACTACGAGATATCGAATTGGGCGAAGCCGGGGTTCGAATCGCGGCACAACCTGAAATACTGGCGGCGCGAGGCATACCTGGGATTTGGGGCTGGGGCGCATTCGTTTTCGGGGACGGAGCGGTGGGCGAACGCGCATGATGCCGCAGGTTATGTGACGGCGGTGCAGGGCGGAGGATTGCCCATTGAGCAGCATGAAAGGCTGACGGCGGAGAGCGCGCTGGAGGAGGAGTTGTTTCTTGGGTTGCGGCAGTTGGATGGGATTGATGTGGCGCGAATCGAGCGGGAGTATGGAGTGACGGTGATGGAGCGATTCGATCCGCTGACGTCGGCGGGTTTGGTGGAGCGAGATGGCAGCGTGGTCCGGCTGGCGCCGCGAAGATTGAGTGTTTCGAATGAAGTTTTTGTGGAGTTGATGAGGTGAGACTCGGAACGGGTCAACTTGCGATGTAGTTGAAAACGAGTTTTGGTACAGAGGGCACAGAGACGGAGAAGAGAAGAATATGGGTTACACGGTGGCGAAAGGGAATCAGAGGGTGGACCCGGATCAGGTTCGGGAGGCGGGGAAGATTCCGGCGGGAGCGGTGGACCTGCGGAGCGATACGGTGACGCGGCCTACGCCAGAGATGCGGCGAGCGATGGCGGAGGCGGAGGTCGGCGACGACGTATACGGAGAAGACCCAACGGTCAACGGGCTGGAAAAACGCGCGGCTGAGATTTTTGGAAAAGAAGCGGCGCTGTTTGTTCCGACGGGATGCATGGGGAATCTGACCGCCATCAAGGTGTGGACGCATCATGGGGACGAGGTGATTTGTGAAGAGCGCAGCCATGTGAATTTGTATGAGTTGGCGTCGATGTCGGCGATTGCCGGCTGCATGCCGCGAGCGGCTCGGGGGGAAGACGGGATACTGACGTGGAAACAAATCGAGGCGGTCATCCGGCCGAAGATCTATTACGATTCGCAGACCGCGCTAGTGTGCCTGGAGAACACGAGCAACATGGCGGGCGGAACTGTCTATCCGACGGCGCAGGTTGCGGACATCTGCGACCACGCGCATGCCGCGAGTCTGAAAGTGCATCTGGATGGCGCGCGGATTTTTAATGCAGCGACGGCGCTCGGAGATAACGTGGCGCAAATGACGCGAAAAGTGGATTCGGTAATGTTCTGTTTGTCCAAGGGACTGGGCGCTCCGGTTGGATCGATGATTGCGGGCACCAAGGCGTTCATCGAAAAGGCGCGGGTCTACCGGAAAATGTTCGGTGGCGGGATGCGACAAGCGGGCGTGATCGCCGCGGCTGGATTGATTGCACTGGAAAAGTCGCCGGCGCGGCTGCACCTCGATCAAGAAAATGCCAAGAGGCTGGCGGAGGGCATCGCCGCCATTCCGGGGTTGACGATCGATCCGAAGAAGGTTCGATCGAACATCGTTATTTTTGACTGTTCGAAGACCGGGAAAACCGCCGTGGAGCTGTGCGATGCGCTTCATCCGCACGGCGTTTGGGCGCAGGATACGGCGCTGCATTCGGTGCGGTTCGTTACACATTGTGATGTGGACCGGGCGGGGATCGAGAGAGCGCTCGTGGTGCTGCAGGATGTCGTTGGCAAGACGCAGAAGGTGGGGGCATGAGGAGAAGAAGAATGAAGTGGCTGGTTCATTTTGTTTGCGCAATTGCGATTGTGCTTTTTGTCCGGGGATCTGCGGCAGGACAGTCGACGGCCGCAAAAGAGCCAGGGAAGAAAACTTCCGTAACGGCAGCGGAGGCGCAGAAATTTATCGAGGACGCGGAGCAGCGGTTGTTTGACCTGGGGGTGAAGGCTTCGCGGGCCGGGTGGGTACAGGAGAATTTCATTACCGACGACACGGAGCAGATCGCCGCCGAAGCGGGCGAGGCAGCAAACACGGCGGCCACGAAGTACGCGAAAGAGGCGCACCGTTTTGACGGACTGCAGTTATCGCCGGAGCCGGCGCGGAAACGGCTGCTATTGGAATTGGCGGCGGGATTTCCGGCGCCGGATGATCCGAAGGCACAGAAAGAGCTGGCGCAGATCCTGGCGTCGCTGGACGGGGAATATGGAAAAGGGAAGTGGTGTCCAGGCGGAGAAAAGGAAAAGTGCCTGGACGTGACCGCAGTCGAAAAACTGATGGCCGAGAGCCGTGATCCGGAAGAGTTGAAGCGGGCGTGGACCGGATGGCATGCGATTGGCGCGCCGATGCGTCAGCGGTACGTGCGGATGGTGGAACTGGGAAATGAGGGAGCGCGACAGTTGGGATATGCGGACGTGGGTGCGCTGTGGCGCTCGAATTACGACATGCCGCCGGATGCGTTTGCGAAGGAAGAGGACCGGCTGTGGGAGCAACTAAGGCCGCTGTATTTGTCGCTGCACGCGTATGTGCGAGGTCAACTGCGGAAAAAATATGGGAATGCGCTGGTTCCGGAGCGCGGACCGATTCCGGCGCATCTGCTGGGAAATATCTGGAGCCAGGAGTGGAACAATGTCTATTCGCTCATGGATTCGCCGAAGCCACCGGCGAGCTATGACCTGACGAAGATCCTGGCAGACCGGAAGACGGATCCGCGGGGGATGGTGAAATACGGAGAGAACTTTTTCACGTCGCTGGGGTTTGCGCCGCTGCCAATAACGTTTTGGGAGAGATCGCTTTTCACGAAACCGGCGGATCGCGACGTGGTTTGCCATGCCAGCGCGTGGGACGTGGATTCGAAAGATGATTTGCGCGTCAAGATGTGCATTCAGATCCGGGAGGAAGACTTCCGGGTGATTCACCACGAACTGGGGCACAATTTTTATCAACGCGCGTACAATACGCAGCCGCCGCTTTTCCAGAGCAGCGCCAATGACGGCTTTCACGAGGCGGTTGGAGATACGATCGCGCTTTCCGTCACACCGGAGTACTTGAAGCAGATTGGATTGATTGACGTGGCGCCGCCGGCGTCGGGCGATACGGATTACCTGCTGCAGCAGGCGCTGGAGAAAGTGGCGTTCCTGCCTTTCGGATTGCTGGTGGACAAGTGGCGGTGGGAAGTGTTTGCCGGCCGGGTGAAGCCGCAGGACTACAACAAAGCGTGGTGGGAATTGCGGAAGAAGTATCAGGGGATCGTGCCGCCGGTGGAACGCACGGAGTCGGATTTTGATCCGGGGGCAAAATACCACGTTCCGGGAAACGTTCCGTACGCACGCTACTTCCTGGCGCGCATCCTGCAATTTCAGTTTCAAAGGGCACTCTGCCGCGAGGCGGGACTCAAAGGTCCATTGCACCGGTGCTCGATTTATGGGAACAAGGCGGCTGGGGAGAAATTAAACAAGATGCTGGCGATAGGGCAGAGCAAACCATGGCCCGAAGCGCTCGAGACGCTGACGGGGGAGAAACAAATGGATGCTTCGGCGCTGGCGGATTATTTTGCACCGTTGCAAGCATGGCTTGACGAACAGAACAAGGCCAACGGTTACCCGGTGGGCTGGTAGCAGCGGTCGTGTAGAATTAAGTAAGCAAAACTTTGTCTGCGTATTGGCAAAACCCATAGACTCCCGAGGAAACTGTGGAATTCAGCTTCACCGAGGAACAGAAGCAGCTTCGCCGCAGTGTGCGGGAATTCGCCGAGGGCGAAATCACTCCGCACGTGATGGAGTGGGACGAAGCGTCCCACTTTCCGATGGAGATCATGCCCAAGCTGGCAGAGATGGGGCTGCTCGGCGTTATTTTTCCGGAACAGTATGGCGGCGCGGGGCTGGGTTACATCGAATACGCGCTGGCGATTGAAGAGCTGTCGCGAGTGGATGGTTCGGTGGGCTTGATCGTTGCGGCGCACAATTCGCTGTGCTCCAACCACATTTTCAAATTTGGCACGGAGGCGCAGAAGCAGAAGTATCTCTTGCCGCTGGCTTCGGGGAAGGCCATTGGCGCGTGGTCGCTAACGGAGCCGGAGGCGGGGTCGGACGCGGGAGGCACGCGCACGACGGCCGTTCGCGATGGCAAGCACTGGGTGCTCAACGGGGCAAAGACGTTTACGACGAATGGCCACTACGCGAATTATTGCGTGGCCATGGCGGTCACAGACAAATCGAAGGGTTCGCACGGAATCAGCGCATTCATTCTAGAAAAAGGTACGCCGGGATTCCGGCCAGGAAAAAAAGAAAACAAGCTGGGGATGCGCGCGAGCGACACCTCGGAAGTGATTTTTAACGATTGCCGCGTGCCGCAAGAAAACCTGCTCGGGCCGGAAGGCGAAGGTTTTACTGGCAGCTTGAAAATTCTGGATGGAGGACGTATTTCTATCGCCGCGCTGGCGCTGGGAATGGCTCAGGGTGCGCTCGAAGCGGCCACGAAATACGCCAAGCAGCGAAAGCAGTTTGGCCAGGCGATTAGCGAATTTCAGGCCGTGCAATTCAAATTGGCGGACATGGCCACGCAGGTGGAAGCAGCGCGGCTGCTCGTCTATCAGGCCGCGTGGCTCGCGGATAAAAAGGATGTGCGCTTCACCCGCGAAGCGAGCATGGCAAAGCTATTTGCCAGCGAAATCGCCGTGCAAGTGGCCAACGAGTGCGTGCAAATTCACGGCGGCTACGGCTTCATCAAGGATTATCCGGCGGAGAAATATTACCGCGACGTGAAGCTCTGCACCATCGGCGAAGGCACCAGCGAAATTCAAAAGTTGGTGATTGCCCGGCAGCTCCTCGGCAAGAAATAATAGGGAGATGCGCCTGGCCTCTTCCAAAAGCTTGACAGGACAAATATGACTCTGCCCGTTGAAGCGTGGGCGGAACAAGTGCGCGCGGGCAATGTGCGGGCGGTGTCTCGCGCGATCACGGCCATCGAAAATCATCAGCAGGAAGCGGAGGCCCTGTTGCGGCTTCTTTTTCCGCATACCGGCCAGGCCTATCTGACGGGCGTTACCGGCGCACCGGGAACGGGAAAGAGCACGCTTGTTGACCGGCTTGCGGCTTATTACCGGAAAAAGCAGGAGCAGGTTGGGGTAGTCGCGGTAGATCCAACGAGCCCGTATTCGGGCGGGGCGATTCTTGGCGATCGCATCCGCATGCAAGGCCATGCGGGGGATGGCGGCATGTTCATTCGCTCGATGGCCACGCGCGGCTTTCTCGGCGGCCTGGCGCGAGCAACCGCGGAAGTAGCGCTGCTGCTGGATGCCGCCGGGAAGAAGCAGGTACTCATCGAAACCGTTGGCGTTGGCCAGGACGAAATCGATATCGTGCGGCTGGCGGATTGCGTGATCGTCATGCTCGTGCCTGGGCTGGGGGACGACATTCAGAACATGAAGGCAGGGTTGATGGAGATCGGCGACATTTTTGCTTTGAACAAGGCGGACCGCGAAGGTGCCGACCGCCTCGAGCAACAACTGCTCGCGATGCTTTCGCTCGTCATGCCGCGAGATGGCTGGCATCCGCCGGTGGTGCGCACGGTGGCCACGGAAAACAAAGGCGTGGAAGGGCTTGCGGAGACGGTGGCAAAGTTTCGAATGCATTTTGAGGCCAGCGGGGAGCGCCAGCGAAAACATGTGGAGCATTGGAAGAACAGGTTGCTCGAGCTGCTCGGATCGCGGCTTTTGGATCGCGCGCTCGGCGGTGCAGCGGGAAAGGCGAAGTTGGCGGCGCTCGCGGGAGAAGTCGCGGACCGGAAAAAAGATCCGTTTACCGCCGTGAACGAGATTCTCAAGAGCAGCGGCCTTGCGAGCTAACGAGTTCGCGGCATCGCCGCAGGAGCAGGGTGTAACGAGCGAAGTGGAGTTACCGGGGCTCGAGCGGCAATTCCCAGGGAGAAAATGAGAATGGCAATAAAGAAGCCGAAAATGTCCAAAAGTGCCAAGACCGAAGCCAGGGCGGCAATCGGCATCATGGGTGGCAGCGGACTCTACGAGATGAACGGATTGACGAACGCACGGGAGATACGCGTTAGAACGCCCTTCGGTAGTCCTTCCGACGCGATGGTGCTCGGCACGCTGGAAGGGAAACGCGTGGCGTTCCTCGCGAGGCACGGCCGCGGACACCGCATTCTGCCCGGTGAAATCAATTACCGGGCAAACATCTATGCGATGAAGTTGCTGGGCGTGGAGCGCATCATTTCCGTGAGCGCGGTCGGTTCGCTGAAAGAGGACTTACAGCCAGGGGAATTTCTCGTTCCCGATCAGTTTTTCGACCGGACCAAGAACCGCGCCTGCACCTTTTTCGGGGATGGCATCGTCGCGCACGTCGCCTTCGCGCATCCGACATGCGGACCGTTGTCCGGAGTGCTCGCCGACGCCTGCGTCCACGAAGCCGTGAAGGTGCATCGCCGCGGGACGTATATCTGCATCGAAGGGCCGCAATTCTCGACCCTTGCGGAAGCGCTGGTAAATCGGGAGTTGCGATTCGAAGTTATCGGCATGACCAACTTGACGGAGGCGAAGCTGGCGCGCGAAGCGGAGATCTGCTACGCCACGATCGCGATGATCACGGACTTCGATTGCTGGCATCCGCAGCATGAATCGGTGACGGCCGCGCAAATAATGGCCACGCTGGTGCAAAATGCGGAAAATGCGCAAAAGGTTCTGCGAAGCGCGGTTCGCGAGATGTCCGCGAGCCGGTCATGCAAGTGCGGAGCGGCACTGCAGCATGCGCTGGTCACGAACTTGAAGGTTGCTCCCAAAGCCACCAAGAAGCGGCTCGCCGCCATTCTCGGAAAATACATTTGCTAGGAGGAATTCGTGTCGTTACTCGTTGTGGGTTCCGTGGCGTTCGACGCCCTGGAAAGCCCGTACGGAAAGGTAGAACGAACTGTCGGAGGTGCGGCGACGTATTTCGCCGTGGCCGCCAGTTTTTTCGCTCCCGTAAGTCTCGTCGGCATCGTGGGCGACGATTTCACCCAGGAAGACGAGAAAATTTTTCACGGCCGGCATATCGACACGGACGGCCTGGAGAGAGCCACGGGCAAGACCTTCTTCTGGGCCGGGCGTTATTCCCAGAACTTGAACGAGCGCGTAACGCTGGGAACGGAACTGAATGTGTTTGCGGAATTCAAGCCCCGCTTGCCGGAAAAGTACCGCGCGTCAAAGTACGTTTTCCTGGCAAATATCGCGCCGGATTTGCAGCGGGATGTTCTTCACCAGGTGAAGAAGCGCCCGAAGCTCGCGGCCCTGGACACCATGAATTACTGGATCGAGCGCTCGAACGCAGAACTGCGGGAGACGCTGAAGCACGTGGATATCCTGATGATCAACGATTCGGAGACTCGCGAGCTTTCCAATGAACACAATTTACTGCGCGCCGCGAAACACATCTTCAAGATGGGCCCTTCGACGCTGGTAGTGAAACGCGGCGAGCACGGGGCCATGATGGTGGACAAGCGTGGCGTCTTCTGCGTGCCGGCATTCCCGCTCGAAGAGCCGCACGATCCTACCGGCGCCGGCGACAGCTTCGCTGGCGGCTTCATGGGCTACCTGGCGGGTTGTGGCAGTAAGAGTGACGCTTCGCTGCGCCGCGCCATGGTCTACGGCTCGGTGCTGGGGAGCTTTACCGTCGAGAAATTCGGCCTGGACCGGCTGCGGCACTTGAAGCGCAGCGAGATACACGCTAGGGCACGCCACTTCGCGAAATTGACGCAATTCAAATTGTAAATAGCTAGAATTTCGTTCCGGCGTGTGGTGGGCCGCTGGGGCGATGCTTTCCATTCATGAAATATTTCTACGGCTGACGGTCGCGGCGGCGTTGGGCGCGATCATCGGCTTTGAACGCGTTTTGCGGCGGCGTCCAGCCGGGATTCGCACCAGCCTCTTTGTGTGTCTGGCTACCGCGCTGTTTACTATCTTGTCCGGCGAAATTGCACACCGCCTTGGCGATTCGAGCGGCACGCGAATCGCCTCCAATATCGTCCAGGGCATCGGCTTTCTTGGAGCGGGCGCCATTCTGCGCGGACCGGGGGGCGTCCTGGGGATGACCACTGCGGCGACGATATTTGTAGAGGCCGCCATCGGTATGGCTGCTGGGGGAGGCCTTTACGCCGTTGCCGGCTATGCAACGGGGCTCGTGCTCTTTGGCTTGACGGCCATTGGCTGGGCGGAGCAATACTTCAATTTGAAGTGCCGGCTTATGGTGTTCCGAATCACCACGAGTCAAGCGGATAGCCTCGCCACGGAAATTCAGCGGATGATGGCGGGCATGAAAATTCCGTTGCAGCATTTGCGCACTTCGATGGCGGGCGCAACTTCTATCGTGGAATTCGAGGCGGATGTGACCCACAAGCAGGAAGAGGCAATTCTCGCTCAGCTCAATCGCCAGGGTGTGATCACCGAGGTGGTTCCCATCGAGGGCCATCAAGAATGAACGAAAACAACGGAGCGGCACGAAAACCAAAGGCACTCGCCGCTGGTTCGCGGCTTGGAGTATTCGCACCCGCCTCTCCCGCTGATTCCGTTGCAATGATTGCGGGGCTCGCAGAGCTGAAGCGGCACGGTTTCGAGGTCGTCGCCAATCAAGACAGCAAAGCGGAAGGGTACTTTGCCGGTCCGTCCCTGGAGCGGACCAATGGTTTTCTTGGGCCCCTGAATTCCGATCAGGTCGACGGACTTGTCGCCTTGCGCGGCGGCTATGGATCGAATTACCTTCTGGAATTCGAACTGGAGAAGAGCCTCGCGAATCTCAAGTGCGTGATTGGATTCAGCGACCTCACCACTCTGCAGATCTTTCTGTGGCAAACGCGCAAGTGGGTAACCTTCTACGGTCCAATGGTTGCCGCCGGGCTCAACGCTGGTCCGGGTGCACGCCAAGGCTATGATGAGAGTTCATTTCTTCAAGCGGTGGGCAGGGCGGAAGGCGGATGGAAGCTGCGGCTGAGGGGTGAAGCCGTCCTCGCCGGTCAGGCCATGGGCAGAGTTTTGGGCGGATGCATGACTCTGCTGGAGGCCACGATCGGAACGCCGTGGGAATTGGACACTAAAGATTCGATCCTGATTCTCGAAGATCGCGGCATGAAGCCCTATCAGGTGGATCGCGTACTGATGCATTTGAAACAAGCCGGTAAATTTGAAGAGGTGCGCGGGGTTGTGCTGGGAGATTTTCCGGAAAGTGACGCGGCGGTGGTCGGGGCTCCCACAGTCCGGGAAGTCTGCGCGCGAATTCTGAGACCGCTTGGCGTCCCGGTCATTTTCGGCGCACCAGTTGGGCATACCGTGCGGCCCATGCTTACCATACCCCTGGGCATAAAGGCGCGCTTGGACGCAGATGGGGAAGGCACACTCGAATTCCTGGAACCGGCGGTGGTGGCTTGAGCGAAGCGAAGCACGTGCATGTGATCGGGATTGGCGGATCGGCGATGGCGCCTCTGGCCGGGATGCTGCGCGAGCGCGGCTTTCGCGTGAGCGGTTCGGATTCAGGAGTTTATCCGCCCGCGTCAACGCTGCTCGAAAGTCTCGGCATTTCATTCTTCAACACTTTTGATGCCGCGCACTTGCAGCCCACACCTGACTTCGTGGTGATCGGAAATATTATCGCGCGCGGAAATCCCGAGCTGGAGGAAGTGCTGGACCGAAAGATTCCATATCGCTCGATGCCGGAGATTCTGGAGGAAGTCTTTCTCCCCGAACGACATTCCATTGTCGTCAGCGGCACGCATGGAAAAACCACCACGACGGCGATGCTGGCTTGGATTTTTTACGCTGCGGGCAAGCGGCCGAATTTTCTCGTGGGAGGCGTGGCGGAAAACTTTGGCAAGAGTTATGGGCTTGGCGGTGGGGAAGAGTTCATTCTTGAAGGCGACGAATATGAAACCGCGTTCTGGGACCGCGGGCCAAAGTTCTTTCACTACCATCCGGATGATCTGATCATTACCTCGCTCGAATACGATCACGCCGACATTTATCCTGACTTTGAGACGTACCAATTGGCTTTCCGCCGTCTGGTTAATCTTGTTCCCAGGCGCGGTCGCGTGGTCATCTGGGGCGACGTGGACGATTCGGGCTCGGTCTTGCGACTCGCGGCGGAAAAGGCTTTCTGCCCGGTAGAAACGTACGGTTTCAACGATGGGAATGATTGGGTGGCAAGCGGCTTCGCCATCGATGGCGAAACCATGCGCTTTCGCGTCGCCCATCATGGAAAGCTGTTTGGAGAATTTGCGCTGGCCGCCACGGGACGCCATAACGTCTTGAACGCCATGGCAGCGCTCATCGTTGCGCATGGACGTCGCATCCCAGCCGCGGAGATTGCCAACGCACTTGTGACGTTCCGCAGCGTGAAGCGCCGAATGGATGTGAAGGCCGAAATCGGGGGAGTCTTGGTGGTCGATGATTTCGCTCATCATCCGACGGCGGTGAAAGCGACGATCGAAGCCGCGCGCGGCCGCTGGCCCGTACGCCGGCTCTGGGCCATTCTCGAGCCGCGGTCAAATTCCATGCGCCGGAAAGTGTTTCAGGAGGCGTTGCCGAAGGCGCTCGCCCTCGCCGACCGCGTCATTCTCGGCGGTGTTTTTCGCGCCCAGCAATTGGGCGGCGAGAATCGTCTTGACCCCGAGACGGTTGCAGAAAGCGTCCGTACGCTTGGCAAAGACGCTCGCGTGTTTCACAGCTCGGACGCCATCGCGGAACATCTTGGCGCCGAGGCCAAACCGGGCGATCTCCTTCTCATCATGTCCAACGGCAGCTTTGATGGCTTGTGCGAGAAACTTCTGAAGAAACTCGGCACGGTTGTTCAACTTGCGGGCAAGGCGAAAACCCGGTGATCTTAACTCTGGCTCGGAGCACTCTGCGGATTTTGGCGCTCCTCTGCTTCCTGTTTCTTCTCCTGTCTAGCTCCTCCAGCAGCGCCGCCATCCGATACGAAGTGTCGCTTGCACACCCGGAACAGCATCTCTTCCACGTGACGATGACCATTCCCAATGTCATGAAAGAAGTTACCGTGCAGATGGCGGCGTGGAACGCTCTCTATCAGATTCGCGACTTCAGCAGTCACGTCCAGAATGTTACGGCCCTTGCCGGTACAGAAATATCGTCCATTGAAAAGCTGGATAAGCAATCCTGGAGGGTAACGGGGAAGGGGACCATTGCGATCCGCTATGATACCTATTGGGATGAAATCGGCCCGTTCGCCTCGCAGCTCAATGGCGAGCACGCCTTTATCAATCCCGCGATGATCCTGATGTACGTCCCCGATCGCCGGTCCGAAGAGACCCTCCTCGAAATGCCGGATGTCCCCTACGAATGGCAAGTTGCTAGCCCTTCGCTCGCAAGCACGTTACAGGTAAGCCGTGCCAGAGTGTTCACAATCATGGCAAAGACCTACGACCAGCTTGCGGACGGGCCGATTGAGATCGGAAAGTTTCAGGAGTTTGACTTGTCAGGAGTATCGCCCCACGTCGAGGTCGTAATCCACGGAGACAACTGGAAAAAGAAGCGGGTTGAGGAGGACCTGAAGCGCATCTGTCAGTACGAACTGAAGCTCATGGGCGGAGCTCCATTCGAACGCTACACGTTCATTCTCCACTTTGGCAAAGGAACCGGCGGCGGTGGCATGGAGCACGCGAACTCGACCGCGATTGGCGTCCATTCGGATGAATACTTGCCAGGTGTCGCGGCGCACGAATTCTTTCATCTGTGGAATGTGAAGCGCATCCGGCCAGCGTCGCTGGATCCCGTCGACTATACGAAGGAGCAATATACGCGCGCCCTGTGGTTTGCCGAAGGCGTCACGAACACGTACGGTTCCTACACCCTTGTACGCAGCGGCATCTGGAGCAAAGAGCAGTTCTATGCGGACCTCGGCGAACAGATCACCGAGCTGGAAGGCCGCACGGCAAATCGCTGGCAGAGCGCGGAGCAATCCAGCCTCGATGCCTGGCTGGAAAAATATCCTCTCTACAATCAACCCGAATTCAGCGTCTCGTATTACACCAAAGGGCAGGTGCTGGGAGACTTGCTCGACATTCTCATTCGCGACCGCACCGGCAATGCAAAGAGTCTGGACGATGTCTTGCGCTTGATGAATACGAGTTTTGCGAAGCAGGGGAAAACGTATCGAGACAGTCTGGACGTCCAACTAGCCGCGGAGACCATCGGCGGCGGCTCGTTCGACGAATTTTTCCGGAAATATGTGGCGGGCACGGACCCCTTCCCCTATCACCAGATCCTGGCGTTGGCAGGTTTGGCTCTGCGAACCGTGGAACGCCGGCGACCGGCGCTTGGCTTCTTCGCGGAGCACGATCCGAGCGGTCCTTTCGTCGTGAGCACGGTCGATTCCGAAGGCGCTGCAGCCCAGGCTGGCTTGCGGGCCGGGGATGTCATCCTTAACTGGAATGGTGGCGAGGTGCCCGGGCGCGTGGAGCACTGGCTTCAGGAGCAAAAGGCCAGCGATCTGCTCAAGCTGCGGGTTCGCCGGGAAGACAAGGAGATTTCGCTTGAATTCCGGCTCGGTGAGAATAAAGAGACCCTTTACGAGGTCATGGAGATTTCGCACGCCGCTGAAAAGCCGCGCCACATTCGGGAGGGGATGCTTCGCGGCGAGACCAGCGCGATTCCCATTCGTTAACGGTGCGGTCGATTCCACGTTCCGCTTGACCAGCGGCGTGGGATTCGAGAAAGTTTTGCCTGCCTATGCTCCGGACTCTTTTTATCGGCGTCTTCTTGTCTCTGTATATCCTGCTCGTCGGGCCGCCGCTGCTGGTCTACACGCTGATCACCCGCAATCCTGACCCGATTTACTGGGTGGGTGTGAAAGGCGTCATGTTTTTTGTCAGGGCCGTTGGCGTGCGGGTTCACGTCCGGGGCCTCGAGCGTATCCCTCCGGAGGTTTGCCTTTTTGTCGCGAATCATACGAGCTCAGCCGATGCGCCCGCTGTTGTTGGCGCCATTCCTCGAAGGATCGCCATTCTTCTAAAAGAATCACTTTTCAAATGGCCCATCGTGGGACAAGCCTTCTTGGCGGCTCAGTTCATCCCGGTCAATCGAAGCGCTCGGGAGTCGGCAATTTCCAGCGTCGAGAAGGCCACGGAAGCTCTCAAGGCCGGGCAGTCGTTTTTGATCTACCCCGAGGGCACGCGCAGTCCGGATGGCCGCCTGCAGGAATTCAAAAAAGGCGCGGTTGTGATGGCGATTAATGCGGGCGTGCCGATTGTGCCGATGGCCTGTTCGGGCGCTCACCACATCATGGAAAAAGGCTCACTGGTCATTCACCCGGGCGATATCCTTGTCGAATTTCTCGAGCCGATCGATGCTTCCAAGTATTCCTTAGAGGAGCGGAATGCCCTGAACGAACACGTTCACGACGTCATGGCTGGGGGCCTGCCCCCGGACCAGCGGCCACTTGGTTTTCCTGGGGCCGCAGCCCAAGCATCAGCACCCTGATTTGCCGGCCGTACGCGTGTTTTCAGCGTGACTTCAGCTTCTCTACTTCCGCTTCCAGCTCGCGAACTCGCTTTTGTAGATCAGGCATCCGATTGAGCGCCGCCGCATTCTTCAGCCATTGCCGATGGTCCACGCAGGGGCTGCCTGAATAGTGAGTGTTCCCAGCGAGGTCGTGTGGTATGCCACTCTGGGCCGTGATCATCGTGCGATCCCCGATAGTGATGTGTCCTCCCGAGCCGACTTGCCCGGCAAGAACGCAATCGCTGCCCACCTTCGTCGATCCGGCCAGCCCAACCTGGCCGCAAAGCAGGGTGCTGGCGCCAACGCGTGAGCCATGGCCAACGAGGACGAGGTCGTCGATTTTGGCGCCGCGTGCGATGCGGGTTTCCCCGATGGTTGCCCGGTCGACACAAGAGTTAGCCTGCACCTCGACGTCGTCTTCGAGCACCGCGGGGCCGGCCTGAAGCATCTTGTGCCATGTACCGTCTCTCTGTTTGGCAAAACCAAATCCGTCGCCGCCAATCACCACGCCGTTCTGCAATATGACCCGGTTGCCAAGGCGGCAAAACTCACGCACGACGGCGTGCGCGTGCGAGAAGAAATCATCGCCAATCTTCGCGCCCCGATAAATTGTAACGAAACTGTGCAGCACGGGGTTGCGCCCAATTTCGACGTCTTCGTCAATATAACAGTAGGGCCCGACATGCGCCCCCTCGCCAATCCTTGCACTCTTAGCGATGATCGCGGTTGGATGAATCCCCGACGCGTAGCGTGGCGACTGATAGAAAAGCTCGATCGCCTGTGCAAATGCCAAATAGGGATTGCCGGAGCGCAGCGCCGCAAGTGTCGGCAGCGACGCCTCTCGCTCCAGGGTAATTCCTTCTTCGACGAGTACGGCCGAGGCGCGCGTTGTTTTCAGCAGCGGAAAGTAGCGCCGATTCGCAAGGAACGTGATCTGCCCCGCCTCGGCATGCTCGATTCCTGCCACACCGCGAATCTCGAGTTCCGGGGGACCTTCCAATCGGCATCCCAATTTCTGCGCAACTTCAGAAAGTTTCATGGAGAGGACTCCTCAGTTCTTTGTGGGGCTGTCTGCGAGTCTCGCACAGGCCAAAGAAGGAAGTACAGCCGGCCTGCAAGCTATTCGTTGAAAAGGCGGGGCTGAGAAGCCGCGGCAGCAGCGGCGGCCGGCTTCCGGCGCGCGACGCCCACGACCCCGAGAACGGTCACTTCAGAGAGCGCGGCACGCGGAACAAAGATACGGTCCGTGGAAGAGTTCAGGTCCGGCGATGTGATTTGCAACCCGTTATCCAACAGCGACAGCAGGTCGTTCGGCACAACGCCTTCCTGCGTTTCTCCGTCGTTGTAACGCAACTTCACCCACAATCCGTCCAGCTTAGGCCGGCTCAGAAACGCCTTGCGCTCCGGCTCGAACTCGTCGGAAAACTCACGCACGAAATAGATCGATCGCACTCCAGCCAGCGGAACCTCCACGTGTTCCCCATCCGGGGTTAGCAGATCAAGGGGATCGCTCCGCCCCAGCTGCCCAGGGTTCAGGTAGCCGCGCAAGGGCTTCTTGTCGGCGAGCACGACGATAACCTTCTTGTGCGTTGAGGCGGGGGCTCTATTTTTCAAATTTCCGCGTTTCCCGGTCCCAGAAGACCCAGATTTGCCAATCGGCAAAATGTATGTTATGTTAAGTCCGTTTTTCCTGTCAACTCATTGTTTTCATTAGGGTTAGGGCCCCGGAGCACCGCCCTTTGACCGATAAAAAGAGCATCCTCAAATCCGCCTCGATCATCTCCCTGGTCACTATCGTCAGCCGAATTCTCGGTTACGTACGTGAGCAACGCATAGCCCTCCTGCTCGGAACAACTGCTGCAGCGGACGCTTACAATCTTGCATACCGGATCCCCAACCTATTCCGTCGACTGGTCGCTGAGGGATCGATGACGGCTTCGTTCATCCCGGTCTTCACCACGTACATGCGGGAAAAGACCAGAGAGGAGGTTTGGGAATTTGCGAATCGGCTTTTCTGGACGCTGGCTCTCGTTGTGGCGGTGATCACGATACTCGGGATGGTCTTTTCGCCCGCGGTGGTCCACTTGTTTGCTGGAAAAAACATCGCCGAGGCCCAAGCGATAGAGCTGAACCGGATCGTATTTCCTTACCTGTTTTTCGTAGCGTTGGCAGCACTCGCGATGGGTATATTGAACTGTTTCCATGTCTTTGGCCTACCCGCAGCGACTCCGGTCTGCCTGAATCTAGCAACCATCCTGTTTACCTTCGCCGCGGTCCGCAGCCATTTCAAGGACTCAGCAACGGCCATCGTGGTCGGAGTGCTTGTGGGGGGGGTACTGCAGTTCCTGATACAGGTACCACTCCTCGTACAAAAGGGCATGAGGTTCAATTTCGGGCTTTCCTTTTCACATCCTGGGATCAGGAACGTAGCTCGACTGATGATTCCAAGGTTGTTTGGAATCGGGATTGGACAGATTAATCTGTTCGTTGATACGCGATTTGCAACGGCAATTGTTATGCCAATTGGAAGTTTGGCGGCGCTGACGGTTGCGGACCGCGTTATGGAGCTGGTCCTTGGGGGATACGCAATCGCCGTGGCGACGGCGATCCTGCCCATGATGTCTCATCAGGCGGCGGCCAAGGACTACGAATCGCTGAAGAAGACGCTGGCGTTCTCCGTGCGCATCGTGGCCTTCATCACAATACCTGCGGCTCTGGGACTGATGATTCTGCGTGAGCCGATAATCAGGGTGTTGTTCCAGCACGGGCAGTTTGTTGCGGAGTCTACGCGTTTGACGGCAAGAGCTTTGCTCTACTACGCCGTAGGTTTGCCGGCGCTGGCAACCGTAAAGCTGGTAGTGCCAGCCTTTTATTCGACTGGAGATACGAAAACACCTGTCATAGTCGCGTCGATTTCGCTGGGCATCAACATTTTGCTGAACATCATTTTTCTGCAATTTTTCTTCAAGCGTGTGCAAAATGGGGGGCCCGCGCTGGCGACAGCCATCGCCTGCTTTTTTGATTTCTTCGCACTGTTTGTTATTTTTCGCTTGCGCTACGGGACTATGGGAACGATGGAGATATTGCGATCCTTCGGAAAGACCTCCTTGTGTGCGAGTATCATGGGAGTGGCGTGCTGGTTCGGAAACTACTACACCACTTTTACGATCCATTCGCGCTTCCTCGTGCAGCTGCTCGTTTTTGCCGGCCTGATCATCGGTGCGACAGCCCTTTATCTCGCCCTCGCCTGGCTCTTCCGCTGCCATGAAATCGAGGAAGTCTATGGAATTGCCACGCGGCGCACTGTCGGTGCCGGTGACGGATACCTGGAGCCCTGATGGAAATTACAGCAACCATTTCGTCGTTCTTGACCCACGTGCGGGTGGAGAAGGGGCTGTCTTCCAATACCGTATCCGCGTATCGTCGCGATCTCGTAAAATTCGATGAATTTGCCCGCCAGCGCAAGCTCAGCCTCGAGGCCGTCACACGCGACGCTCTCGTCGATTTCCTCGCGGGTCTCTACCGGCAGAAGTTGGAGAGCAAGACCGTGGCCCGGCACCTGGTCACTCTGCGTAACTTTTTCCGTTTCGCCCAGATTCAGGACCTGATTCCGGAAGATCCTTCCGTGAACCTCGAATCGCCGAAGGTCCGGCGTTCCTTGCCGGGCTATCTCCGCCTCGAGGAAGTCGAGCGCGTGCTCAGCCAGCCCGATGTCAAGACTCCTCTCGGCTTGCGGGACCGCGCCATGCTCGAGGTTTTGTACTCGACCGGCTTGCGTGTATCGGAGCTCACTGGGTTGCGCGTCACGGATCTCGATGCCAAAGTCGGCTGTGTTCGCTGCATCGGCAAAGGCGACAAGGAACGCATTGTTCCCGTTGGCAAGAAGGCGCTCGCCATCGTCGAAAAGTACCTCCGCGACGCCAGGCCGAAGCTGCTCGGCAAAGTCGCCGGCAATCCCACGTTGTTTGTGAATCGTCGCGGCGCGCAATTGAGTCGTGTCGGTGTCTGGAAGATACTTTCGGCCTATGGACGGCAAGCGGGCATGCGCATGGCTCTTACCCCGCACATGCTGCGGCACAGTTTTGCCACACATTTGCTCGAGCGCGGAGCGGATCTAAGGTCCGTTCAACTCATGCTCGGGCATGCCGACATTTCGACCACCCAGATTTACACCCACGTCGTCGAGGAGCGTTTGAAGCAGATTTACAAAGCGCATCACCCGCGTGCATAACGCGGCCGGCCAGGAAAGCTCATTGCGGGTGCCTCCGCGGCGGTCAGTGCGGACACCCTGAAGCAGAAGGAGCGCAATGCCAGACTATATGTTTTTGCTGGAAAGCCGGCTCTCGCCGGAACAACGCGCCGTGATGTTGCGCGTGCAGGAACTCTCCGCCGCACTCGGATTCAATGTGTATCTGACGGGCGGAACCGTCCGCGACCTCGTCACAGGTGCTTCGCTGCGCGATCTCGATTTCACCGTGGAGGGGAATCCCTCGAAGATCGCTCACGAACTTGAAAAAGGCGGCGCCAAAATCCTCGCCGAGGATGAAAAGCTTCGCCACGTCGAAGTGCTCTTCGCCGGCGACTGTGAAGGCAGCATCTCCGCCGCCCGCGACGACCATTACGTTCGTCCCGGAACGCGTCCGGAGATTCGCTGGTCCACCATCATGGAAGATTTGCGCCGCCGCGATTTCTCCCTCAACGCCATCGCCATTTCCCTGAACCCCGCCTCGCGCGGCTTGCTGCTCGATCCCACCAACGGCCTCTCCGATATTGAGCGTGCCGAGGTGCGTGCCCTCACCATTCATAGTTTCACGAATCAGCCGGTCCGTTTATTGCGGGTCCTGCGCTTCGCGGCGCGCATGGGCTTCAAGATCGAGCAGCGCACCCAGGAATGGTTTGACCTGGCTATCGAACGGAATCTGCAGCAGACCATCACGCCGGAAGATGCCGGCGGTGAGCTTCGCGCCGTTGCCCGCGAGGAACGGCCCTCCGTCGTGCTGAAGGCTTGGGAAGAGCACGAGCTCCTTGAGGCCGTAAATCCCGTGCTGGCGAAAAAACATCCCGCTTACGACGCCATCGGCCGGCTGATGAAGGTGCGCGAGGACCTGTTCACCGCGGGCTTCCGACCACGTCTCGCCGCCCCGATGCTCCTCGCCGTTCTGGGACGATTGAAGGACCGGGAACAGGCCAACGTTCTCTCTAAGGCTGGATTCCGTTCTGCCGAATCGGAGGCCGCGCTTGGTTTTGAGGAAGAAGCGTTGGAAGCCCAGAAGGAGCTCGTTGGGCGCAAGATGAATGCTCCTGTCGATGCTTTCCGGTTCCTCGAAAAACTTCCGCTCGACCAGATCGCGTACCTGATGGCGGAGTCCAATAAATCGGCCGCCCTTTCGAAAATTCGCGCCTTCCTGAACAAGTGGCGCCCGGTTCGCAACGCTCTTCCAGTTGTGGCCGCCGAGCTCGAAGCGCTTGGCATGCCACGCGGAGCAAAGTTTGACCAGATTGTAGAACAGGTCTTCGCCATGCAGCTCACCGGCCGCGGCAAGACCAAAGAAGAGCGCGAAAAAATCCTGCGAAAGCTCAGCGGCATCAAGGAACCGCCGAAAAAGAAAGAGAAGGAAAAGAAGCTGTCAAAGGGCGTCGACAAGGCTCATGCCGCCGCGGCCATGGGCGACGCCGCTCATAAGAAGCACGCCGCCGCAAAAATGGAGGCAACGAAACACGCGGCCAAGGGGAAATCTACGCCTCCGAAGCTCCAGGCGAAGCACGCCGCCCCGGCATCTCATGGCAAGAGCGCCGCCTCCAGCAAGAAGAGTCACGCGCGCAAGTAGCGCGCCGGTTTGGCGCCCGCCTGCCGCCTGTGGGGAAAGTAACGATGCGTGATACAATCGGGTTGGGCATGAATAGAGATGGCGAGGAAAATGAGCTCTAAACGACTTCTCGAGCAGCGTGTCGACAACCTCTCATCCAATGAGGACTTGAAGAGCGGCATAAACACTTTTTCTACTTCCAGCCCGCAGAATCCTGCTCAAAATCCCTTCATGGTTGGCCGGAAACCGTCTCAGGGCGGCGCCAACGGAAGTCAGCCAAGCTCAAACAGTAAAGATTCCGCAAAGCGGCCTGGCTGAGAGTAATATAGCGGTCCATGACGTTTGACGTCACAGGACTGTTAATACTTCTTCTCGCGATTGTTTCATGGATTCCTCGCCCAACAAGCCCGCTCCTTTTTAGTCCCACGTTCCTTCGAACCAAGAGTGTTTTGGAAGAGACGGGCAATTACGTTCTCAACAGTATTTTAGTCCACCTACTCCTGCTCGGCAGTTTCAGGCTCGTCCTGGGCATCGTTCGCAGCCCTGCGCCCTCAACACTCGGCGCGGCGATGGCTCAAAAGCAGCTCGCTAGCTGGGCTCGGCAACATCGCTATCTGATCGTTTCTATTACATCGCGAGTCTGTTGTTAGGCTCGGTTCTTGGGGCCATCCGCGGCATTTCGGAACGGGACCGGCGAATCGGAACTTGGCTCGCAGGCAATCGTTGGCTGAGCCCGTTGTTAGTCCGTTTTGGCGTCCTCGCCTTTCTTGAAGAAGCCCCTGTGTGGTACGAGGCATTGCGCCAGAAAACCCGCAATGAGCGCACGTTCGTTGAAGTGAAGATGAAGGAGCGGGCTGGATTCTACACGGGCGAACTCAAGAGCTACGGGATCGTCTCCGATTCGGAGCGGAACAAAGACTTCCTGCTCGTTAACGCAGCCTATAAGAAAACCGAGGAAAGCGCTTATGTCCCCATGGATGTGGACGGCATTCTGCTCAATTTTGCCGACGCGGAATCTATGGCAGTCATCAAGAAAAAAAGCGTGTGAGTGCATCCGGGCAAGCCATCTTGGCGAATCGAAAGATTAGCGCTTTGAATTGGTGCGGAGCATATCGACTTTTTCCGTATCCTGTTAGAATCGGGTTCCATGGGCCAGCCGCAGTTCGTTCATCTTCACGTGCACACGGATTACAGCCTGCTCGATGGGGCTTGCGAAACCTCCGAGCTTTTGGATGAAGCATCCCGCCAGAAAATGCCCGCCGTGGCCATCACCGACCATGGCAATCTCTTTGCCGCTGCCAATTTCTTCTATGAAGCCAGCAAGCGCGACGTCAAGCCCATCATTGGCTGCGAAGTCTATGTGGCCAAGGGCAGCCGCCATGACCGCGGCGAAAAAACGAACGGCGGCAACGGCCAGGATCGCGGCGACGCCGAACCCGGAATGCGCGGCTCAAATCATCTCGTGCTCCTCTGCGAGTCTCTCGAGGGCTACCACAATTTAATCAAGTTGGTCTCCGCCGGTTTCCTCGAAGGCTTCTACTACCGTCCCCGCATTGATTACGATTTGCTTGCCAAACACAGCAAAGGCCTGATCGCGCTTTCAGCCTGCCTTCGCGGTCCGGTGACGGAAGCGGTCGTGGATCAGAAGTACGATCAAGCGCGCGAGAATGCTTACCGCTTGCGCGATGTTTTCGGAAAGGGAAATTTCTTCCTCGAAATTCAGGATCAGGGATTGCCGGTCGAAAAAGAGGTCAACCGCGAATTGGTCCGTCTTTCGAAAGAGACTGGCATTCCGCTCGTCGCCACCAACGATTGTCATTACCTCCATCACGAAGACGCTCACGCTCAGGAAGTGCTGCTCTGCATCCAGACCGGCAAGACCATGAGCGACACGAATCGCATGAAATTCCAGACCGACCAGTTTTACTTCAAGAGCGCTGTCGAAATGGCCCAGGTTTTCGGCGAGCTTCCCGAAACGTTGAGCCGCACCGTGGACATCGCTTCGCGCTGCAATGTCAAAATCGAGCGCATCCCCAATCCCTTCCCGGAGTTCAAAGTGCCGGAAGGGCATACCTCTGCGAGCTATTTTGAATCGGTTGCGCGAGAAGGATTCGCCGCCCGTGTTCCGCAGCTCGAGCGCCAGGCGCAGCAGGGATTCCTGCGAAATTCAATAGCTGAGTACGAGCGCCGGCTCACCTCCGAGATCGAAATGATCAAGAAGATGCGCTACGAGGGGTACTTCTTGATCGTCTGGGATTTTATTCACTACGCGCGCGCGCAAAATGTTCCTGTCGGACCGGGGCGCGGTTCGGCGGCGGGCAGCCTGGTAAGCTACGCCCTGCGCATCACCGACGTCGACCCATTGCAGTACAACCTGCTCTTCGAACGTTTCCTGAACCCCGAGCGCGTTTCCATGCCCGATATTGATATCGACTTCTGCATGCGGCGGCGCGGCGAGCTGATCGAATACGTGACCCAAAAGTACGGCCGCGAAAATGTCGCCCAGATCATTACGTTCGGGACCATGGCGGCGAAGGCCGCGGTGAAGGACGTGGGCCGTGCCATGGAAATTCCTTACGCTGAAGTGGATCGCCTGGCCAAGCTCATCCCCACCACGCTCGGCATCGAGTTGAAAAACGCCTTGGAAGAAGCCCCGCAACTCAAAGCGGCCATCAATAGCGATGAGCGGCTCAAGGATTTGATGGCGGTGGCGCTGCGTCTCGAAGGTTTGTCGCGGCACGCTTCCACTCACGCGGCGGGCGTCGTGATTTCGCCGACGCCGCTCACGGATATCCTTCCGCTATACAAGTCGAATCGCGATGAAATCACCACGCAGTACGACATGAATGCGCTCGAGCGCATCGGCCTGTTGAAGATGGATTTTCTTGGCCTGACGACGCTCACCGTGCTTCACGACACCGTTCGCATGATCCAGCAGAACCGCGGGGCGAAAATCGACATCGATAATCTTGCATTGGACGACGCCGAAACCTACAAACTCTTCGCCCGCGGCGAAACCACCGCCATCTTCCAGTTTGAGTCCCACGGCATGCGCGACATTCTCCGCCGCTATCACCCCACGCGCATCGAAGACCTCACCGCTCTCAACGCGCTGTACCGTCCCGGCCCCATCCAGGGCGGCATGATCGACGATTTCATCAACCGCAAACAAGGCAAGACCAAGGTCACCTTCGAACTTCCGCAGTTGAGAGACATTCTTGAGGAGACCTACGGCGTCATCCTGTACCAGGAACAGGTGATGCAGATCGCCAATCTCCTGGCGAGTTTTTCGCTTGGAGAAGCGGACATCCTTCGCCGCGCCATGGGAAAGAAGAAGAAGGAAGAGATGGCCGCGCAGCGCGCCAAGTTCATGACCGGATGCGCTACTAACAGGATCCCCGAGAAAAAAGCCGAGCACATTTTCAACCTGATGGAAGAGTTTGCCGGCTACGGCTTCAACAAGTCTCACTCCTGCGCCTATGCGTTGCTCGCTTATCAGACCGCTTATCTGAAAACGCATTATCCCGTCGAATTCATGGCCGCCCTCCTGACCTCGGAAGCCGGCAACACCGAGAAAGTCGTGAAGTACATCAATGAAGCGCGCGGGATGAGCATTTCCATTCTTCCGCCCGATGTGAATGAAAGCGATCTCTACTTCACGCCTGTCGGGGAATCCATTCGCTTCGGTCTTGCCGCGATCAAGAATGTTGGCGAGAACACCGCCAAAGCGATTCGTGAATCGCGTCTGAGTCAGGGGGAGTTCAAATCCCTTTATGATTTCTGCGAACGTATCGAATTGCGCTTTCTGAACAAGCGTGTGTTTGAAAGCCTCATTAAGTCGGGCGCCGTGGATTCGCTCGGTCCGCGTGAATCCATGCTGGCGTCGGTCGATGATGCCGTCGCCGCCCTGCAGCGCGCTTCCCGGACGCGCGAATCCGGCCAGCACGGATTGTTCGGAACCGCTGCTGCCCCGACGTCGATGCCGTTCGAATTGCTTGAGGCCGCGCCCTGGAGCGAAGAAGAACGCCTCGCGAGCGAATACGCCATGCTCGGTTTTTATGTTTCCGGCCATCCGCTGGCGAAATACGCTTCCCGCTTGATGGACCTGAAGACAGTTTCTCTCGATCAAGTCGAGGAACAGCGAAACGGAAAAGACATCACCGTTGCAGCGTTGATCGTTGGCACGCGTCCCATGCGTTCGAAAAAGGGCGCTCGCTGGGCCATCTTCACAATCCAGGATATGACCGGCGTTCAGGAACTCCTCGCCTTTCCGGAAAGTTTTGCGCGCCTCGAGCAGGTCTTGAAACCAGGCAATCCGCTTCTCCTAAAAGTTCGCGTTCAGGTGGAAGAAGCAGGCACGCGACTTTCACTGCAAGAAGCGCGCCGGCTGGAGGAAATAACGGAACGCGCCGCATCCAGCGAGCTTCGCGTTCGAATCGAAATGCAATCGCTGAGCGAGAATGCTCTCGACCGTCTGGAAGATTTGTTTGCCGCTGCGCCGGGGCCGTGCCAAGTCGTGTTCGAATTGTGCTCGCCGGACGGTTCCATAGCCGTGCTGCAGGCGCATCAGCGCGTGAAAACCACGCCCGAATTCGTGGAAGCGGTCCGGGAAATTTGCGGCAACCCCGCCGTTCGAATGGTGGCGGAATGAGCCCAAAGGAAAAAACCAAAACCGGCGCGCTGCCCTCCGGCCGTTCGAAAGAGAGCGATCGCCAAAAAGAAGTCGAGCGCCAAAAAGAAATCGAACGCTTGGAAAAAGATGTCGAGGAATTGCGCCACCTGGCCGGGAACGAGGATGCCGACGCGGAGTTGGGACGCATCCGCGAGCAGGTCGGGGAACTACGCCGCGAGTTTTACACGCACCTGGGGCCGTGGCAGCGCGCGCAGATCGCGCGTCACCAGCAGCGTCCATACACGCTGGATTTTATCGGTTTGCTGTTTACAGATTTTATCGAGCTGCACGGGGACCGCGGCTATGCCGACGACAAGGCGATCATCACGGGATTGGGAAAATTTCATGGGCGGCCCGTGGCCATCATCGGACATCAAAAAGGCCGTGACATGAAGCAGCGGCTGGTGCGAAATTTCGGGCAGCCCAAGCCCGAGGGCTACCGGAAGGCGTTACGCGTGATGCAACTCGCTGCGAAGTTTGGGCGTCCGATTCTTACGCTGATCGATACGCCCGGGGCCTACCCGGGGATCGATGCGGAAGAACGCGGACAGGGCGAAGCGATCGCGCGAAATCTTCGAGAGATGGCGCGGTTGCGGGTGCCGGTGATCGTCACGGTGACGGGCGAAGGCGGCTCGGGCGGGGCGCTGGCGATTGCGGTCGGCGATCGTGTTAACATTCTTGAAAACAGTTTCTATTCGGTGATTTCGCCGGAGGGTTGCGCTTCGATCATCTGGCGCGATTCGACGAAAGCGGAAACCGCCGCCGCGGCCATGAAGATTACGGCGAAAGATTTGAAAGAGCTGGGCATCGTGGACGAAATCGTGCCGGAGCCGGAAGGCGGCGCGCACACCGATCATGAAGGGGCGGCGCGGTTTCTGGATGAAGTGCTGGACCGGCAACTGGCGGCGCTGACGAATCAGCCGATCCGTGAACTGCTTGAGGCGCGCTACGAGAAGTTCCGCAAGATGGGGCAGTTCTTCGATTTGGGCAATTGAAAATTAAAAACTGAAGGAAGGAAGGAAGGAAGGGAAAAAAAGAGAGATTTCTCCCGTTGGTCGAAATGAGTGGCGGAGGAAAGAGGGGCGGGGAGGGGAACGCAGGGCAGGACGAGAAGGCGGAGGGATTAGATGTCGAGGGGGGGCTTGATGTAGGCGGCGCCGTGGCGGTGGAGGCCCGCTGAGGGGACGGCTTGGGAGAAGACGATGCGGATGGGAACGAAGATGGCGCCGGTGCCGGGAGTGAAGGGCACGGCGACTTCGACGCGGGTGCCTTCGGGATATTGATTGCGGCTGCGGAAGCTGAGGCCGCCCTTGGATAGATCTTCGCAGACGGCGATTTCTTCTTGGAAGCCGCGGTGGCGAATGCAGGCGAGGACGCGAGCTTTGATGCGTGTGCGGTTGCGGCGAGGAATAACGCGTTCTTCGACGGTGGTGCCGGGCGCGCCATCTTCAGGACTGCGAATTTCGGATTGGGATTCGATCCAGATGGACGGCGAGTCGCAAAGCTTGCAGACGCGTGCGATGCACTTGCGGACTTCGAAGGATTTCAACTGCAGCTCGTCGAGATAGACGACTTCGCGGCGCTGGCAGAAGCTGCATTCCATGAGAAGACGAGCGAGAGCTTCCTCGGCTTTGTGCGGAGCGGGGAAGTCGATGTCCCAGAAGTCGGAGCGCGGATCGAGAATATGAATGGCGTAAAGGAAGTTATTGGGCGGGTCCTGGTCGATTTCGGCGACGACGCGGGCGCGGGTCTTCTTCCAGTTGTCGCCTTCGAGGTCGCGGCGCAAGTGGAGTTCCTGGCCCATGGAAAGTTTTTCGGCCAGGCGGAGGACGCCGCCATTGCGGCTGACGAGCAGCGTCTCGGCGTTGTGCGTGACGGTGACGCCAGCAGACGTGAGCCACGATACCTCGACGGGCATGCGGAATCGCACGCGGTCGCTTTGCCGGAGTCCATCGGAGAGTGTGGTCATGGCGCGTTAAGAGAGCAACCCGCAATCAGGGTAGCACGCCGGGACAGGGCGGGCGGTTTGGAGAAACGCTGGTTTGTCGTTCCAAGTAATATCGTGCTCGAATAAGGTCTGGTAATGACGGGGCCTCGCTGGTGTTATCTTTTTGGCGTTCACGAAGGGTTTTGAATAGCCAGGCGCCGGGTTGTTTGGGGCAAACTAATAAGTACCGGACGCGCCCCCGGTAGCCACAAGCCGTTTGCAGCCCGGCGTAAACGACAGTGAGCAATATCATTTCCATGGACGACCGAACCTTGAAAGGCGACGCGCGGGGGATGTCTGTTCGCGACCGCCGCTATTGCATTCGCTTTCCGTTTGCCGCGGACGTTGAGATGCTGGACCTGGAGAGCGGCACAAAGGCAGTGGGCGTTACGTCCGACATTTCCATGGGTGGCGCGTTCATCTGCACGAGCCGGCCGTTCGCTTTGAATGCCCGAATGAGAATTACACTCAAGCGGAAGGACCAAAGGATGGAAGCGCTGGCCGTGGTGCGTATTATGAAACCGCGAATCGGCATGGGCGTTGAGTTCATGGACGTCGAGGCGCCTTCCAACGATGTGCTTTTCCGCTGGGTGGAACAACTCCGCAAGTCCCGCTGACAATCGCTAATTGGCCGATCATCCTGGTTTGAGCGATGCCGCATGGGCGGGTTAACTTCGCGCATCAGGGCCGCGTATCGAGGGGATGTTTGCTTTTTTCGTAGAATTCGTTCTGGAGCTTGAGGCTCTGATCGTCTGCCTTTGCGGCGCGAATGGCTTCGACGGTGGCGGCAATCCAATTGTTCATGTTCCACTCGCCGAGCTCCCGGTTGGCGACCGAACCGTCACCGGAGTAATGGTTCGGAAAGCGGCCGTACCACCAGATGCCGGTGTACACGTTGTCCGGCAAGTTCACGCGTTTCTGGTCGCTGCCGGATTCGCTGGCGGCGCGATCGAGGTGCACCAGGTCAGGCCGGGAGACCATAGTGTTCGAGGTTTCGTTCTCCCCGGCGTGGTAATCGATGCCGGTTGATTTTTTGGCCGGCCCACCGGGGCGGCTCCTTTCGCCGTCAAGGACGTAGACGACATAGTCGCGCGGGCGATCGAGTTGCGCCTGGGCGAAAAAGGGAAGCAAATGTTCGTTTCCGCCGTGGCCGTTGACGATGAGGATTTTCTTGCAGCCATTGCGCGCCATTTCGCTGGTGGTTTCCTGGAGCAGCTTCAACTGAAGTTCAATGCTGTAGGCGACGGTTCCGGGTTCGTGTTTGGCTTCAAAAATTTGCCCGAAGTAGTACTGCGGAAAAACGACGGCGTACTCCTGCTGCGCCGCCTGCAAGGAAGCGTGCCGCACGTTGAGAAGATCCGTGCCCAGCGGCAGATGCGGCCCATGTTTTTCCAAGATGCCGAACGGCAACAGACACGTGCCTTTGGATAGCTGAATGGCGTCGCGAAACTCCGCGGCAGTCAGCTCTTCCCACTTCGCGGAGAGTTTGGATTGCGCATGGATGGAACTAACAGCGACGAGAAATACGAACAGAGAACAGATAGCCGCGCGCTTCATTGAATTTCCTCCTCGACCGCCCTGCATTTTAGCCTTATACCATGTCCTCGAGCCGCCGCTTTTGGGGCTCAATTCCGAAGCAGAGGACCACCACGATTTGCACGAGGAGAAAACCGATCATCAGACTGAGGACACCGCGAATCCCGTACGACCGGAACAGGGCGACGGCCAGGAAGGGCGTGAGAATCGTCGCGGCACGCCCAAAAGTGTTGCAGATACCAGAGGCCCGCAGGCGAATTTCCGTAGGGAACAATTCCGGAATGTAAATCGCAAAGAGCGTAGCGACGAGGATGTAGACGGGAACGGTCAATAAGAAACCGACAGTGATCAAAGCCATCGGCTGATGGACGAATGGATAAATGCCACCGAGCACGATGGTGAGGAGAGACGCGCCGACGATTATGGGTTTGCGCCCCCAGGAATCAGCGGTGAATGCACCGAGAGCCGAACCGAATGGCGCGCCGAGCGACATGATGAGCGAGTAACGGAACGATGTGACGATGCTCAGCCCCTCTTGAACGAAGAAGGAGGGCAGCCAAGTCACGAAACCGAAGATCAAGGTGTTCATCACGACGAGAGTAGTGGCGCCGACGATCATGCGAGGAAGCAGCGCGGGGCTGAGCAGGGAACCGAGACTAGTAGACGGATGAACGGACGGTCGCGACACGGCAGGCGGAAGGGGACCGTGCTCTTGCGAGACTTCGCTCTCGATGGATTGCAGCAGGGCTTCGGCTTCGGTGGTTCGGCCTACCGATTCCAGCCAGCGCGGCGACTCCGGCAACGCCTTGCGCAGATACCAGACGACCAGCGCACCCAATCCGCCGAGCGCGAACATGGCGCGCCAGCCGAAGTGCGGGATGATGAGCGTTCCGAGGAGTGCGGCGACGGGCAGGCCGCTCACCACGATGACATTCATGCCGCCAAGCCATTTGCCGCGGGCTTGCGGAGGGACGAACTCCGTCATTGTCGAGTAGCCCACGACGTTCTCGGCCCCGAGGCCCACGCCCATGATGAAGCGCAGCAGGGTCAGCACGGCCATAGAAGGAGCGAAGGCGGAAGCGATGGACGCGAGACCGAAGAGGGCGAGATTGGCCTGATAGGTGAAGCGGCGGCCGTAGCGGTCTCCGAGGAAACCGGTCAGAAAAGATCCCAGCATCATGCCAACAAACGTGAGGGACATGAACTGGGCGTTCTGACCCAAGGTGGAAAAACCGCTCTTCAGCGTGGCGCCGAGAACGGTTGCGGCAACGTAGATGTCAAAACCATCGAAAAACATGCCCGTGCCGATCAGCAGCATGATGCGACGATGGAATCTGGAGATGGGGAGCCGATCGAGGCGCGCGCCTGAGTTCGCGGTCACAGCGAGATCACTTCTTCCTCGCGAGCAAGGCCAGGCTGCCCTTCGTCAAGGCTTCGACGGCAAGACGGCAGTTTTGATCGAAGGAGTTTTGCTGGGCGCTGAAGAAAAAGCTTTTGCAGCGGCGCACGGCGGAAGGGTCGAGGCGCAGGATACGCTCGACGAGGGCGTCGGCTTCGGCGAAGAGGCGATCAGTGGGACAGACTTGCGAGATCAGACCGATTTGCTGCGCGCGATGCGGGTCGATGGGCTCACCGAGCAGAACGAGCGGAAATGCGAAGCGCGGAAGCGTGTATTCACCTAGATAGGACAGGATGGCGACGGGGGCGAGACCGGAACGCATCTCGGGAAAGCCGAGGGAGGCCTGCTCTGCGACGAGCGCGAAGTCGCATACGATCGCGAGGCCGAAGCCGAAGCCGAACGCGTTGCCTTGGACCTCCGCGATGCTGATCAATGGAGAGGACCGCAGGGCGGCTTTGAACTCGACGATACGAGCCGATTTACGACGGATTGCCGCGGGGGTGCGCCCAGCGCGCGCGTCCCGTGCAGAAAACGTTGCACCGCGGTCGAATGCGTAAGACGCGAGCGCGGGGCTTTGACACCTCCTTGCGGAGCTCGGCCAGCATGGCGTCAAACATCGCGCCGGTGACTTCGTTGCCGTGGCTGGAGTTGTCCAAGGTAAAGGTGAGGACGCCAGCGGTGCGATCGACTACGACTCCGTTGCCCGCCCTCGGACTGGCGGCGACACCTGGCTTCTTGCTGGTCATGGCGGGCACGGTATACAAGGAATGCAGGCCTGTCAAATGGCGTGGAAACTGCCTGTATGAGATCTCAAGGGCCACTTCCTTTGAATTCACGGAGAGGGAAAAAGAACCGTGGAGATTTGCCAGGTGATGGAAGACTGCAATCCTCTGTCGTCGGACAAATAATGGCGGGGGCAACGAGACTGGGACCCGCGAGTATGAATCTGGATGGCATGCTGTGGAGGCCATACCCGATCAGGATACAAGACGCATCGTCAGTCTAGTGATCCTGGCAGAGGGTAGGTACTAAAATGATGCAGAAAAGATGGAGAACTTTGCCATAGTTGTGCAAGGTGATTCACGCATCTGGCAAGGCCCCACCACGGCGAATGTCTTTTCGATGCAATGACTTCCAGCCAGAATGCCAAATGGCGGGGTACGTGCTCGGACATAAGAATACCATTAGGGTCGAACCAATTAAGTAGTTCAATGACGATTGTTTTAAGGTGAGTCATTGTGCTTCCAGACCTGCCTTGGCGGAGCAAATTGGTCAGGCGGATGATCCCACTACCCGCGGCGCTGCGGCTTTGTTTGCGCGTCCTTGTTGGATCCTTCTTTGGCAGCATACCGGCACAAGCAAGTAATGTAAGTTTGCCTATTTCTGGGACAAGATTACCTTTTGCAATTGACTATCTTGACGGAGACCAACGCCCAGATTTAGCTAGCGTTCAGCAGATATCTAATAGCTCCTCCGCTACAATTTACAGGATTGAATTCCAGCTTAGCGCAACTGGCCAGCAATCCATCCATTTGGTCGGGCCCTCGGGGGGGCTGCGAATCGCCACGCGCGATGTGAACGGCGACGACATTCCTGACCTTATCGTCAGCTTAGCCTGGCGAGAAGAACCCCTTGGGGTCCTTGTCAACGACGGACGCGGGGCTTTTTCATTGGCTGCTCTATCTTCATTTCCAAGGGCCTTTGCTGGGTCTGGGAAGACTCTGAATTGTAAGTTGCCACCGCAGACGGACACCGTTGCAACACCCACGAAATTGCCAGTCGGAGCTTTCTCTGGATCGAAGTATCTGTTACATCCAAGCCCGGCGACGGGCTCGATTCCACGAGCGAACTTTGCGACACTCTGCAGTCTCCTCTTAGAATCTCTTCTCGAACGCGGACCTCCAACACTCTCCTGCGCCTGAAATTCCTTTAATCTGCGCAAAGCGGCGGCTTCCGGCCTCGTCCCAAGCTATGTCAAGTCGTTCTTCCCTAACAACCTATTGACTTGAAATATCCGAGCTGTGGCGCGTGGGGCTAACCCAAATATTGCAGCTCGTGCTTGGAGACCTACCATGGCCGAGGCAGAGAAGTACAACGCATTGGCGACAAGATCTGAGCTACTTGCCGGTCTTTCCAGTTCTGTTTGCACCTATGTCCTATCCACCGCGCGCCTCATGGACGTCGGGAGCCGCCAGGTGATTTATTTCGCTGGCGATCAGATTCAGCAAATTTTCTTGCTGACCAACGGTCGTGTGAAGATAACGCAATTCAGTGAACGCGGCACGGAAGTCATCCTTCGGCTGTGCATCCCTGGCGAAGTAATTTCCGAGCTTGCTTTGGTGCCGGGGAGCAGGCACTCCACGACTGCGCAAGCAGCTCAGGATTGCGACTTGCTTGCCTGGGATGCAGCGACTTTCGAGGCTGCCATGGAACGTTTCCCAAGCCTCCGATGCAACGTAAAGCGGATCCTTGAACAGCGCCTCCATGAGCTTGAACGCCGTTTTTGTGAAGTATCCACTGAAACGGTCGCGCCACGGCTGGCTCATGGGTTAGCTCGTTTACTTGATCAAATAGGCCGTAACGTGAACGGCCATGTTGAAATCAACGTCTCGCAGGAGGCACTGGCGCAGATGACATCCATGGCCTCGTTCACCGTGTGCCGGATACTCACCAACTGGGAAAATCAGGGGCTCTTGAAACTTCGCAGGGAAGTGATCGAGATTCACAATGTCCCTCGGCTCTTGGGTCTATGTAAGACTAGATAATTTCCAGGTTCGGGGAGCTGCTGAATGGAAGGGAGGCTACAATTTCTGAACCGGCCATAGTGGGTGTTCGATCTGCGGGCGAACCGTCGAAACTGCAGTCGCAAGGATCGATTCTGCTTCTCACGCGGTTTTCAGCCACCAACCTGTATCTATCCCTTGAATACAAGTATGGCAATACGCCCGGTATCTCTGGAAGGCGGACATGAGGCCCAGAACGAGCATCGCAAAAGAAGGGTTCTATTCGGTGACTGATTTTAACCGCGAATTTGCGAATGATGATGCCTGCCTCGAATACATCAAAGAGCAGCGCTGCCCGAACGGGGTCACTAAATGCCAGAAGTGCGGCGTCGAACGTAAGCATCACCGTGTGACTGGCCGTACAGCGTATGCCTGCGACCACTGTGGGAATCACATCTACCCGCTCAATGGGACTGTTTTTGCGAAGAGCACTACTTCACTCAAGACTTGGTTCTACGTCATATACCTAATGGGTTCCACAAACAGCAGTATATCCGCGAAGAGAATTCAGCGCGAAACCGGCGTTACGTACAAAACGGCATGGCGCACGTTGTGTGAGATTCGGCGATTGTTCAACAATGAGCACCTGCAATCGGAGCGGCCAACGGCAAAGATAGACGATAGAAATGCAGCTGGTCTTGCGCTAGAAGGGCAGTCGGCGGTCTCTCTCGCAACGGAAGCGAGAAAGACAGGCGAGCTCGCTTGCATGAGAAAAGCAGCCGGCTGAATCGACGAAAGGGCGGCAAGCCGGCGCTCAAATCGATTTTGGAGCAGGCTTCCTGGAAGGCGTCTTAATCGCTTTATCGACGATAGCCGTGAAAGTATCCCGTGTTATCGGCCGCATTTTTTTCCGAGTCTCTTCGCGTGGCTCTAATACTTTTCGCGTTTGCTTCATAGCCATATTGTATCATGCTGGCTGCAATCAAGAACCTGCGGAGAGTGCCGTTGTTGCCTGAAGCCAGGTTTGTACGACTCGTGATCGCCAAGTGTAATCGGTAAGAGAAATCCCCCACAGGTTTGGAGGATGAGCGAATTTAAGGAGTCGCGCAGCGTGATCTCTTGATTCGAAGGCAAGACGTGGCAGACGGTGCTGAACTCCCTCTCTGCGTGTTGGAGTCCTCGAACTGGATCTTCCTTGCCGTGGGGCTTCCCAATTCGATGGATCTCTTCAGTATCATTGTCGTGACTTCGCTCCGTCTTTTCGATGACCACCGAAAAATCGGCGCTGGAGGAGTGGCGCTTTTCGCGTGCGCGAGAAGGTTCACCTTGGTGGCCTGCAGAAGATAACTGTGGCGCCCGTGCCAGTCTTTGATAGCAGAGAGACAAAAACCAGGCACTTTGCGGGCCGTAAATGCAGCAAGCCAGGCAGAATCGTTGTACGCAACCAGCACGGCGCTATAGATCCGGCGTGTCTACACACTATATACCATAATCATACGTAACTGTACGTTAATATATAATGCGTTGCCCCTTGTTTTCAAGGGATAATTCCTCCTCGCGATTATTTTCCTTTGGCGTTTGCGAATGGGCAAGGACTCCTGCATAGGAGTCGCTATCATGCAGCCGTTGTTACACCCGTTTCATTCATTGGTCAGGAAACAGAACGTGAATCTCGGGCGCCCGTAGGTCTGGAAGGAGATTGCCAAGTCATGAGAAAGCTGCACCATATTGGATTGCTTATCGCTTTTGTCTGTCTTGCGACGGGGGTGGCGAGGGCTCAGTCATTCCGGGTTCAATGTCCAACCAGCACCATCACCCACCCGACAGCGGCCAACAATAATTCGGAACCTCCCTACACAGCTCCGACTTTCACGAGCGGGCAGACGTATGTGACGTCAAACGCTGGCCACGTGAATGGCGCGATCAAATGCCAGCAGATCTCGGGCGGTGACGGCTACGCCACGATGGGCGACGGCACGCAGACCTACCTGTTCTCTTTCGGACCGTTGTCTGGGCTCGTGGACATCGCTTCCGGCCGGCCCGGTACAGAGTTCCCGAAAGATTTCAATATCGTGAATTCGGGCGCGCCACTGCGGCCCGGTGATCCTGCCACGACGGGCAGCACGTTTAACGGCGCCGTGGGGCTGGCTCCCGACCTAGATAATGGAGGCGTCATTGATGGACACGTGGATCCCCGTCCCATTGAGGATGTCGGGGTGATGAACGGCAACATACCGGCACCCCTGATGGCGATCGACGAAGATGACGAATTCTTCCTGACTCTCACTAACGTCGGCATGATCATGCGGCCTGACCTGTTCGAGCAGCACACCGTTCACTTCCACGGTTACCCAAACGCCTCGTCTTTCTATGATGGCGTCCCGGATGCCTCGGTCGCCATCAATATCGGCGGCAGCTTCACGTATTACTATCTCGCGCCGGATGCCGGCACTTACTTCTGGCACTGCCACATTACGCCGCCTGAACACTTGCAGATGGGCATGGTCGGGCAAATTTATGTGCGCCCACGGCAGAATCGAGTACCGAGCACCACCACTCTTTATGGCGCGCTCCAGCTACAGGAGAGCGATCCGCGGACAGCCTGCAGACGACCCAATGATAATGTGAGCCCAACTGTTACGACCTCCCCCGATATCCTTTGCAGCAATCCCCTGCCGATAGTGAACACCCTTGTCTCGGGTGGCGCCAAGTATGCCTATAACGACGGCGACGGCTCGACCGCATACGATGTCGAGTATCCCATTCAGATTCACGGTTTCGACCCCAATTTCCATTTTGTCGGGATGACTTTCAACCCTGAAAACTTTGTAGACATGAAGGACAAATACTTCCTGCTGAATGGCCGGAGCTACCCCGACACGGTCACGGCCGGTCCGCTGAAGACGCAGTCGGCGGATGGCGTCAACCACTTCTCCCAGCCACTGCCCACGATCATCAACATTCCGGCAGGTAAGAAGGCGCTCCTGCGCATTTCCGATCTCGACGTTACGGAATTTCAGACGTTGGCTTCATTGGGGATCTCGATGCAGGTCATCGCGATCAACGCCAAGCTGCTGCGGGATCAGGCGGGAAACAATTTGTACTACAACACCAACTCCATCACGCTGGGTGGTGGCGAGTCGCTGGATGTAATTTTGGACGCGTGTGCGGTTCGTGCTTCTACGGGCAGCTGCACTACGGCGATGGCTACGGGTACCTATTACCTCTACACCCCCAATCTTGACCACCTGTCAAACGATGCAGAGAACTTCGGCGGGCTGATGACCGAAGTCCATGTCAACTAGGAGCGCAGCGATGAAGCCAATGACTACGAAACCAGTAATCTCGATTATAAAACTGCTTCCAGTGGTAATAGCGGCGGTGGCCTTGCTGCTCACGGCTACGGCGCATGCTGCGGCTCCTGGCATCACGGGTACGACCTTCAACCTGACGGCGCAAGCGGCTTACATCAGCCAGCCGGACGGTTCGATGGTTTACTCCTGGGGGTACGGCTGTACCAATACCCCGAGCGGGGGCTTCGTCCCACCAGCGTCTCTAATGCCTAATGCCAATTGTCCGACGATGCAAGTTCCGGGACCTACGCTGATCGTCACGCAAGGGCAGACCGTCACGGTAAATCTGACGAATAACCTTCCCGCTGCGGCCGGCAACACCTCGATTCTGTTCCCTGGCTTCAATGTGGCAACGGGTAGCAGCGGAGTGGCCGGGCTGCTGACGCGGGAGGCGGCACCGGGAAGCACGGTGTCGTACTCGTTTGTTGCGTCGTCGCCTGGTACGCGCGCCTATTACAGCGGAACGCAAGCCGACCTGCAGGTTGAGATGGGACTTTATGGAGCAATCATCGTGCTCCCAAACACCATTCCCACCAACTGCACTTCGGGGCTCGCCGCCAAGAACCTGACTGCGGAAACGCATTGGGGTGAATCTAATTTCCGTTTGGCGGCCGCCGCCTACAACCACCCGCAGGCCTGTTACGACCGCGAATATCTCTTCCAGTTCTCTGAGATGGATCCCAGAATTCACCGCCAGGCAGAGGAGCAGGTTGCCGCACGGAGCACTTGCGTGGTTGGCGCGGCGGGGTGCAGCCTCGAAGTCGCGACTGAGCCTTACCTTCCCGCGTACTACATGATTAACGGACGCTCGATGCCCGACGACATGGATCCTAACTATGCCCTCGAGTATCCCCACCAGCCTTACAACGGCAATCCTCACATGCATCCGGGTGAGCAGGTGCTGCTGCGCATCATCGGCCAGGGCCGCTGGCAACATCCGTTCCACGAGCATGGTAACCATGTGCGCGTCCTAGGGCGCGACGGGAACCTGATTGTCAGCCAGAGCGATCCGGCTAACAGTCTCGCCGGACCTCTCCTGTTCACCACGACCACGACTCCGGGACAGGCAATGGATGGGATCTTCTACTGGACAGGCAGGGGTCTAAACTGGGATGCCTACGGTCACAATGCCGCTTCTTCTGACCCTCTCGCCAAGCTTTCCTGTATTCCGGATGCCAACGGTTACAACACCAATGCCCCCACTGCAATCAACTATTTCGAGTGGTGTCAGGACCACAACAAGCCACTTCAAGCGGCTCCGTTCGGCGATGTCGCAGGCCTCGGACCTGCCACTTTGCCCGATGCGAACATCTTGACGAACGGAGCGTGGTACGGCGGCAGCCCCTATCTTGGGCCAGATGCGACCGTGCGCGCAAGCGGTCCCACCGGCACAACTCCGCCGTCGGGCACGATCGCCAACTCGCCCACCAGCGAGGCTGGATTTGCCTTTATGTGGCACTCGCACAACGAGCGCGAGATCACCACCAACAATATTTTCCCCGGCGGAATGATGATGATGATGCTGGTTGATTCCCGGGAATTTGTGATCGACGAGTCCAACTGACGACGAGGAAGAACAATGCGAACGAACAACTGGAAATCTATCCTGAAGGCCGCGCTAGGAGTACTTTGCATTCTTCCGTTCGCGGCGGTTGTGGCCCTCGGCCAGCAGACGGTCAATCTGACCGCGGGGCCGACCACCGTAACCCTGCCCGATGGGTCAGTGGTGCCGATGTGGGGCTACACTTGCGGAACCGTGGCCCTTACCGGTCCCGGCTGTCGTCCCTTGAATCTAGCGGCGCCGGCAGCGACGGCGACTACGCCGGCCGGATGGTCCCCGGTGGTGATTACCGTTCCCTATGTTGCCACGGGGACGAGCCTGACCATCAACCTCACGAATAGTCTCACGTTTACCGGGGGAGGAATACCCACTTCACTGGTGATCGTGGGGCAGTTCGGCGGCGGTCTCGGGACGCCGGGTGGATTCACGGCGGCTCCAGACCACACCAACGCCCAGCAAACCACATGGCCCATCGCCGACCCCGGCACGACGGGTACGCCACCGGCGCAGGGACCCCGTGTGCGGTCGTTCTCCACGGAAGTGGCGGTGGGAGGAACGGGCGCGGTGTTGTGGTCAAATCTCAAGCCGGGCACATACCTGATTGAATCCGGCACGCACCCCTCGATTCAGGGGCCTATGGGCCTGTACGGAATATTGGTAGTAACGACCGCTCCGGTTGGAGCGACTGCAGGCACAGCGTACCCAGCCGTCGGGACTACTCCCGCGGTGACCTACAATGCAGAAGTTCCCCTGCTCCTTAGTGAAATCGACCCGGTGGAAAACAACGCGGTTAACGCCGCCGTCAACACCGCGGGTTTCAGCGAAACTGCCGTTTGGTCTGGCCAGCCAAATCAGTGCGGCAATCCCAGTTCGTCGAACTACCACACCTGCTACCCGCCGGCGGTGAACTACACGCCGCTGTATTACCTCTTTAATGGAGTTGCGTTCAACAAGACCAGCGCTGCTGCTGCGCCAACCTCGCTGTTTGCAGCGTCGCCAGCGTCAGGCGTGACCGGCAATGTGTTGGTGCGCCTCGTGAATGCTGGCTTGCGCATGCATGTGCCCTCGATTGTGGGGGCGCTCACGACGCAGACGGTGGGCACAACAAGCTCGGTGCTGCCCGGCTTCTCGCTCATCGCCGAAGATGGCAACCCGCTGCCGGGCATTCCCCGCGTGCAGAGCGAAGTATTTATGGCGGCAGGCAAGACTTACGATGTGATGATCAATGTGCCCGCTGCGGGCGGCTCAGCCCTTCCGGTCTTCGACCGTGAGTTGAGCCTGTCGGGCAACGCGAGCGCGCGCGACGCCGGCATGCTGGCTTACCTCAGCGTCAATGGCGCCGGACTTCCGACGCCTGCATTCGCTGCTGCGGTCGTCGCCAGACCCGATACCTACAACTCCCTCATTGCGAGCAAGACGCTGACCGTGTCGGATCCAGGCAAAGGTCTGATCGCCAACGATACAAATGTCTATGGCGTGCACGTCGTAGGGACCGTAGCCGGGCTGACTCTGAACCCGAATGGGACGTTTACGTACTTGGGCTCTCCTACATCCTTTACGTATTGCGCTAACGGTTCTGTTACAGGGACGACATGCTCCTCCGGTATAACCGCTAGTGTGACATTGGGTGCGGCGACAATTGAGGCGGCCGGCGGCATCACCGTTGGCCCCAAAACGTACCTGTCGACGTCCACAACCCTGAGCATCAAGCCCGCGGGCGTCCTGTCGACGCTTTGGGATACATGCACCCCAACGGTAGCGAATCCCTGCCATGACAGAGACGCGGCGGGCTATCCTCTCACGGTTGCCATGTCGGCTGGGAACGCCCCAGCTCCATCAGCAGGACTAACGCTCACCATGGATGCGAACGGCGATGGCGGGTTTACAGCGTCCGCCGGCGCGGCAGGCACCTACACGTTTTCCTACAAGGCGCAGAACTCCCAGGGAACGGTTAGTGCCTCGTCCGCGACGGTGACGCTGATTTTCCCGCAGCCGAGCAATCTCGCTGTGTCAGTTCTGGACGGTAAAACAAGGGCCGCTATCACCGACTATCGCTGGATTATTGAGGAAGACCGCACCTTCTACGTCAACCCCAAATGCACAACGAATCCCCCGCCGACGGGCTGCCCGACCGCGACCAGCGGAATTGTTCCAACCTTTGGGACAAATTTCCACACCAGCTACATGCCGTTAGTGGCGACGGGCTGCACCGGGCCGCTGTCCTGCGAATCCGGCCAGACGGTTCTCGGTGTGGCGTCTGTTTGCGACATTGGTAATGGCGTTTGCAGGCCCGGTACACAACAGACGGCCCTAAATCCAAGTCGGGTCCATCTGGATCCAACCAAACGCTACTACATCTCGGTTTTGCCGGGCGATGCGGCCAATCCGTTCGAAGGCGGAGCTGTCGGCCACGGCATGGGTGGCGCTCCGATAGCCTGCATCCCTGTCTCGCCAGCGGTAACGTGTACCAGCACTGGAACCTTTCCTGCCGTCACAGTATTGGCGCAAGCCACTCCATTCCCACCGTCGAAGCTCTCCGTGTTTGTGTTCCAGGACGACTTCCCGGTCAACGGTGAGCAGGATGGCGGTGGAGGAGTGGGGGGCACCCTAGCTCCGAACGAGCCGGGCCTGGGAGGCTTTGAAATCGTCCTCTTTGACGACGCCGGCGGCACGGGTGATTCGACCGGCCAGATGACCTACGACATGTTCAACATGCCGTTGTCGAACAGCCTTGCGGGAACGATTGATCCGGTAACTGGAAAGGATGCCTGCCCGATTTCGAAGCAGCCTACGAGCAATCCGACGCAAGCGGGCATCACGGGCATGATTGTTACCTGCCCGAAGTACGAAGCGGACGGCACAACTTTATCTCCGCTGGCAGGTCAGGCCGTGGTTGCCAACCTGATGCCGGGACGGTACGGGGTAGTGGCCACGGCGGGAGCTGACCGAATTGCCAGAGGGGAAGAGTGGCTTCAAACCAACACTCTGGACGGCCAGAAGGCGCACGATTCTTTCCTCAGGGTCGGCGAGCCGGGCTTCTTCCAAGAGTATGGGCCGGCGGGATACCATGTGGCCATCGGCTTTGCCAACCCCAAAATCATCAATGCCCGCAAGGCGGGCGTTTGCGCCGGCATTGACCCGACTGTCACCGGCACGAACTGCACCAATATTGTGACGGGCAAAGTCACAACCGAGCGCATGAGCCGCACGCCGGATGAGAGACTTTATAGCAGCGGCACGAACGATAGCTTCGCCTTCACGCAGTGCTTCGTGAGCTTTGGAGATCCGGACGGCGAAGACTTCGCGTTCACCAAGTGCGCCGCCGACGGCAGCTTCAGGCTCACGGGTCTGCCGAATGGTGACTGGAGAATCACCGTCTTTGACCAGTGGAACGATATGCTAGTGGACGGCCTTTCGACGCCTGTCAGACTGGCCGGCGGAACGACCAATCTGGGCGACATTGCCATGAACCAGTGGCAGGCGAATATCTACACCTCGACCTTCTTCGACCAGAACGGCGACGGTGTTAGGCAGAACAGCGAACCTGGGCTCACGCTGGTGAACACGAACATTCGCTTCCGCGACGGAAGCTACTCCAACTTCAACAACACCGACCTGAGCGGTAATGCCGGTTTCAACGAGATATTCCCGCTGTTCAGTTGGTACGTCATTGAAACGACTTCGACACGTTTCAAGAACACGGGGGTCCACGTGGTCTACGACGCGGGCGGCCCTGCCGACGCCACGTGCACCTCTACAACGGCACCGTGCGGAAGCTCCAGCATTGGGGCCAACATGGCGAACACCGCCGAACAGATCCCCCTGCCGGCAGCCTTGCGCGTACCGGGCGCGAGGTATTGTCATTCCGCGGACTGTCCCGCTGGCGACACCAGTGGTGGTTCTACCGGGCGCGTCGATCCCCCTTGGGCTGTGAGCGAGGGTTGGCAGGGATTCTCTGGCCAGAACTCGTTCCTCGAATTCGGCAAGAAGCCATTTGCGCGCACCGAGAACGGCGGGATCTATGGCGAAGTGATCTACGCCTCAACGCGGCCATTCGACGATCCCGCGTTGCTAATCCACACGAGTTGGACGCCGGACGTGCCGGGAGTGACCATCAACCTCTACCAGGAGTCGACGGCCGCCGATGGGATCACCCAAACCCTCAGGTTGGTTGACACCACCAAGACCAGCAGCTGGGACAATTGGGCCCAGGGCTTCCGGTCCGATGGTAATCCCAATATGAACTGCCCAGGCCAGGCCAGAGACACAGGCACGGCCGCAGATCTCTTCTTTTTCACGCTGTTCAACCAGCCAATGTGGCTTGACACGTACAACAACGGGGGCACTCCAGCCCACACGATCCCGAACAACTCCCAGTTCAAGTGCTATGACGGTATGCACAACTGGAATCAAGTGCAGCCGGCGCCTTACGACGGCATGTACCAGTTCCCCAGCGTCACCGGCCTGAATCCGACGACCGGAAAACCCACCGGGACGAACTGCACCATCTGCGTGCCGAATCCCGACACGACTGATCCTTATAGGTCTGGGACTCCCATGCTGCCCGCCGGCAAATATGTAGTAGAAATGATTGTGCCTCCCGGTTATGAACTGGTGAAGGAAGAGGACAAGAACATTCTTATCGGAGACAACTACATTGCACCGGTGACCCAGGAGTTCGGCACCTTGGGCTCCATTTACATCATGCCTGATCAGGCTGCGGTAGGCGCCACCTACAACGCCAACAACGCCCAGAATCCGACCACGGATTTGGGAGCTGTCCCCAGGCACGAAGGAGACACGGGCAGTATCGAGACGTTCTGGCCGTGTGTGGGCGCGTCGCGCATCGTCCCCGACTACATCAGCTTGTTCCCGCAGTCCCAAGAAGTAGCGCCGTTCGCCGGAGCTACTCGCAATCTCTGCGACCGCAAAGAAGTGACATTGCAGGACCAGGAGTCGGCGCTGGCGAAGTTCTGGGTCTTCACCTCGGCTCACGTCGCCGCCCACTTCACCGGCATTATCACGGACGACTTCACTGCGGAATTCGACCCGTTCTCACCGTCCTTCGGTGAGAAATTCTCGCCGGCTAACCTGCCGGTATCCATCAAGGATTGGACCGGAACCGAAATTAACCGCGTGTACACTGACCAGTGGGGGGCTTACGATGGCTTGACCTACTCGACCTGGGAAGTCAACCCGCCCAATCCGACGGGCTATGCGCCCACGATGATGGTTACGTGCATGAACGACCCCGGCACGGGACCGACCCCGGATCTGCTGTTCAACGCGCAATACAGCCAGTTCTGCTACGAGATCCCCTTCATGCCGGGGCAAACCCAGTACATGGATACGCCGGTAGTGCCTACGTCCGCCTTCGCGGGCGCAGGGTACAACAATCCTGACTGTGCCTACCCGGCACTTACGCCTGCTATCAAGGAAGTGGATGGCGATGGCGTTGGACCGTGGGTGAGTGCAGCCGGTCACACGATCACGATCACGGCTCTGGGCGACCAGCTTGTGCCCAGCAATGCGTACTCCGGGCCCTCGGCCACGGCGGCTCCTTTCAATGCCAAGACTGTTACCCGTCATTATGGCTTTGGCCCCGCACCAGCCGGAGGTTGCAGCAATGGCAATGCCAATGCAGCCTGCCCGGGTGTGACAGTAGGTGGCATACCCCTCCAAGGAGTGAGCTGGAGCGACACAACGATCACGGGTACCGTGCAAGCCAACGTGCCGCTATGTGGCATTCCGCAACGAGCGCAATACGGTGGCTCAGCCGCGCGGTGCGGTGAGCTGGTCATCACGGCAGCCAACGGCAAACAGTCGATCGATACGGTGACCGTCACCATCGGCGGCAAGGCTCCTACCCATGTCCTCGCCTCAGGCTCGATCCAGAGCGCGATTGACCATGCCGCTCCCGGCGACCTGATCATTGTTGACCCTACTTGCACCACGACTACTGGAGCAGCGGTTGCGTGTACTACGACCGGTGCTATCCGCTCCGCCAGTACCCACAATGAAATCTTGCTCATGTGGAAGCCGGTCCGACTGCAAGGTGTCGGAGCTGCCTCCAGCATCATCAACGCGAATACCCATCCCGCAGGCAAGTTGGATGTCTGGCGGCGACAGGTCAACTGTTTGATGGGATTGTCTCTCAATGGTACGCCGAGCGGGTGGGCCCCGGCTTGCGGGTCTGGCTGGAATGCCTTCACGGCCACTCCCCTCAGCCCCCAGATCGATCGGTTGCCGCTCGAAGCCATTATTGGCTGGGACGCTGGCCTCAACGGCAACCTGGCCGAGATGTTGCAAGAGCCAACGCTGATGGGCGCCCTGGAAGGGGCCGCAATTACGGTCTTGTCGAAAGGAGTGGACGTCCACGGACAGAATCCATTCGACGCCACTCTCTTGGGCGGCTTCCCGACCGGCAGCACGCTTCTTACGGCCGCCAATTGTGGCGGTACGGGCAGCAATCCCTTCCCGAGTAGCTTCCAATGCAGCCCGTCGAGCATCGACGGCTTGGGAATTACCGATAGTTCCCAGGGCGGCGGCGGCATCTTCGTGCACGGCTGGGGGCATAACCTGCAAATCGCCAACAACCGGATCTACAACAATGCCGGAACGCTTTCAGGCGGCATCAATGTTGGCCAGGGTGAATTTCCTCCCTCGTACCTCCAAGGGTCGGCCACCAACGCGCCTCCCGGCTCCTGCGAGTTCAGCACTGTAGCGAATGTTCAGCTGCCGTACTGCCATAACTTGAATGTGAGCGTGCACCACAACTCGATCACCTCAAACTCTTCCACCGGGGACGAATTGTTCTCGGCCACCCCGGCAGGGGCAGGCGGTGTCAGCTTCTGCACCGGCTCCGACTACTACAAGTTCAACTATAACTGGGTGTGCGGAAATCTGAGCTCGGGTGACGGTGGCGGCTTCAGTCACGACGGGTTCAGCAAGAATGGCCTAATCTCGCACAACAGCATCCTCTTCAATCAGAGTACCAACCCGACTATTCCAGCCAACGGCGGTGGTATCGTCATCATGGGCACTCCCGATGTCGATCCTCCATGCAGCACGGTAGACCAGGATTGCGTGTCGCCCCTTGGCTCTGTTGGGCCAAGCGACGGCGCGGGTCCGGGCCTGGTGATCGATGCCAACCTGATTATGGGCAACGCCGCGGAGAGTGGCACTGGCGGCGGCATCCGCCTCCAGAACGTCAACGGCGCGGAGGTGGTCGCCTTCCCCACGACTCCGGCGCAATGGTACTCTGTCAACGTCACCAATAATATCATCGTCAACAACGTGGCCGGCTGGGACGGTGCCGGTGTTTCACTGGTGGACGCGTTAAACGTGAATTTCATCAACAACACGGTTATGTCCAACGACACCACCGCCTCATCGGGAGTGCTCTTCAACACCCTTGGGGCTCCCTTAGCCAGCAGCCAGGGGCCCTGTACTACCCCCCCCAGCGGCGTGCAACCGTCGCCCTGTGTTACGACCTCGACGAACCAGCCCGCCGGCCTGGTGAGTATCCAGAACAGCGCGGTCCTGACCGCGAATTTGCCCGCAACGATTACCTGCCCCGCAGGCCATTATGCGGGTACGACCGCCAACAATGGAACTTGCCGGCGGTACTCTTACCCGGAACTGTATAACGACGTGTTCTGGCAGAACCGTTCGTTCCACATCACGGTGGGCGCCTTCGGTGCGGGAACCCTGAACCAGCAGCACGTAGTCACGCTAGTTCCCACACTGAACCAGGCAAGCAGCGGCCAATGCGTTACGTCGTTCCCCAGCGGGAGTTATTGGGACATTGGCGTGCGCGGCGACACCGGACCGACCAACCACACCGGGGGGCTGCTCGCGCCGACGTATTCGATACTGACGAATATCACCGGTTATGCCGGCTCAAATAATAGCCAATCCAACCCGAGCGTTGTCAGCCAGTACTGCGACGGTTCGCGAGTGCCGCCTGAATTTAAATCGGGGGGCTACCAAGTGCCTCCGGGCATCTCGGACGCGACCGTGCCCAACCCCATCTTCAACCTGACGCCAGCCGCGACGGTGGACGAGGGAAATAACTGGATCAACATCAGCTGGGGCCCACTGGCGATGACGAACCCAATGACCGGTGCCGTACTCGGCAACTACGCGCCGGCGGCGGGTTCGCCGGTCATAAATTACGTCCCGTCCAGTTCTCCGACCTACGCGCCGGCACCGAACTTGGACTTCTTCGGCAATGCGAGGAAGACTAACAACGCTGTTGACGCCGGGGCGGTCGAGTTCGCGGCTACAACGGGCGGCGGCGGTGGTGGTGGGCAGGGTACGTTAAGCATTCTCTCTGCGACCAATGGAACACTGGGGAGCGTGCTTGGTGTCCCCACCTTCACATTCACAATTCCGACGCCGCGCACTCCGACTCCGGTCACCAGCGTGATCACGGTGCAGAACACCGGGGCCGCTCCGCTGCAAATTACGGCGGAAACTCTGCCGCTCAACATCGGAGGGTTGTACTCTGTGTCTCTAAACACCTGTTCGTTCACTACCCCACTGGCGACCGGTGCCGCATGCAGCTTCAGTGTGACGTACGCGACGCCAGCCACCCGGCCACTGCTCCCCGATATAGGAGCGCTCGCCGTTGCCAACGACGGTACCGGAACGATTGGCGGGGCCACGCCGCTCGCCCTGATCGCGCAGTAGTCGGTGGAGTGATGACATAACGGGGCAGACGATGCCCTGTAGGAATGAAAAAGTGCCGTCCGGCTTCACGCCGGACGGCACTTGAATTCTAGGGCCGTCAGTGAGGAGGTACAGCAGGCGGCGTGCCAGAAACGAAAGAAGGTGGCCTCCTGGATGTATACGCCAGATGCGGTTGGAGCCCCACAGCGCGAAGGCAGGCAAGGCATTTCTGAAAGACAAGTGGGGTTGACAGCTCAAGCCGACTCGCCAAGATCGCGAAGGGGAAAGAATTTGGGGAAGCCAGGCGACCACGTCGATGCGATGATTGGCACGTTTCGTGCCCGTGGATAGCTGAGAAGCTTTCCAAGACGCCCTTGAAAGGGAGCCGTGAGGAGTAGACTTACCAAGTTGATCGACCCGCAGGCGCAAGTAAAGCTGGTGGTCCCGTCGATGGAAAAGGTCGGGCAGTTGCGTCAGAGCAGCACACCCCAGGCGGGCAAGTCCTACTGGATGGCGTTCTCGAACAAGGGCCGGCTGGTGAAACGCGGAGACCGCGTAAATGTGGTGATTGGGAAATTTCGAGCGGACGGACTGGTGGTGGATTAACGCCTCTCTTTCGCCGTCTGCTGACCGGCGCAGGCTCGCCTGGAGCTTGACGCCGCGCAAAGAAGGTTATGCGGTTTGACGCTATGCTTGACTCAGGTCTAAGTCTGAAATCTACGAACGAGGTCGCATCGATGTTCCGAAAATCACTGGCCATTTGTTTATCGCTGACGTTTGCCGTTTCGCTCAGCGCAGCAGGGGGTGAGACTGCTTCCGAAGCCAAGCTTTCCGCTGCTGCTATCGTCGAGAAGAACGTGGCGGCCCGCGGCGGTTTGCAGGCGTGGCGCGGGGTCCAAACGATGTCGATGCAGGGAAAACTGGGCGCCGGAGGGAATCGGCGGGCTACGGTTCCTGTTCCAATTCCGGACCAAAAGTCCAGCAGACAGGCGCTCCCTACACGGCCGGCCGAGGAGGTTCAACTGCCATTTCTTATGGAACTGAAGCGCCCCGGCAAAATGCGGATGGAGCTTCAGTTCAACGGCCAGACGGCAATTCAGGTCTACGACGGCGCCAACGGCTGGAAGCTGAGGCCGTTCCTTAACCGGCGGGTAGTTGAGCCTTACACGACCGAGGAAATGAAGATGTCCTCCCTGCAGGCAGACGTCGATGGTTACCTGGTGGATTACGCGGCCAAGGGCACCCGGATCGAACTGGTCGGCATGGAGAAGGTTGAGGACCGCGACACGTATAAGCTCAAGCTGACCATGAAAAACGGGCAGGCGATCCATGACTGGATTGACGCGCAGACCTTTCTGGAAGCGAAAGTTGAAGGGCAGCCCAGGCGGCTCGATGGCGTATATCATCCAGTGGAGGTGTACTATCGCGATTATCGGCCAGTAAGCGGACTTCAGATTCCGCATATGTTGGAGACCAAAGTTCTCCAAGTGGCCCGAACGGCGCAGGGGTTCAAGGACCCACCTGTTCCGGCAGAGAAAATCATCATCGAAAAGGTCGTGGTGAATCCCAAGCTCGATGAAAACCACTTTTCGAAACCAGAAATCGCGGTCGCCCCGAATACCAAGTAGGCTACGGCGGAGGTTCGACCTGTAACTTAGCTCCGCTCTCAATTCGCCCCGACTTCCGCTGAAG